>JACCDZ011968257.1_pt1 | contig 57360 bp, 75 predicted proteins | sample 7449551 | NCBI WGS metagenome assembly JACCDZ01 (sample SAMN15323452, study PRJNA562643) | freshwater metagenome | isolation source: river surface water | place: USA:Blue River Watershed | collected 2017-08-18 | reverse complement strand
TCATGATTCATTTTGAATGGACAACCATCATACATAGAAGTGCAGTGGTTGTCAAGACTGTTTATGGATCCCAACAGAGTGGTTTGGAGTGTAAATATCTTACTTGGAATCGGTTTGATAGGAGTTGCTTATGCAATTTACTACATACTTAAGTTGTCCTATATGGAAACTAAAAATGTATCAATACAAGATAAAAAAAATCAACAAAATCATTGATGGAGACACTGTTGATTTAGATATTGATTTGGGATTTAATCTTACAATTACTCAAAGAATTCGATTAAAAGGAATCAATACTGCAGAAACAAGAACTTTAAATTTAGAAGAAAAGACAAAAGGTCTTGTTGCAAAGGAATGGTTAAAAAAAGAACTCTCCCGTGAAGGAGAGTGGGTGATTGAAACAACAAAAGAAGATAAGTATGGAAGAATACTTGGAACTCTTTATCTTGTTGGAGATCCTGTTACAGTAAATGAAAGAATGATAAATGAAGGAATAGCAAAACCTTATCTACAATGAAAAGGATTTTCATCATCGGACTTGTGATTATAAGACTTATCACCAACGATGGAGTTTTCAATGAGAATCGGAGACCAACCCCCAAAAGACAACCAGCAGAAATCATCAGATTCATCAGAAGACCAGCCAAAAAAGGAAAAAAAAGGTCCTTCCCTTTTAGATAAATTACTTGTTACTATAGTAATTGGGTGTTTGACCTATGTTGGATTTACATTTGCCAACTGCCATTTTTTAGTTCCAGGTTCTATGTATAGAGCAAATGTTTTAGGTGGATTATTAAACCCTCCTCCTTTAGATTGCAAAGAATCTGAAAGAAGAGGGTATGATGCTTTATTTACTTTATTTACTGCTTTACTTGGACTGAAAGCAAAGATGGATGATTAATTACTCCAAAGATTTGCTTCTGCAATTCTTCTTCGCATTAACCCTGCTTCCACGCTACTTCCTGGATTTACATAGAGTGTAAAAGCATCAGGAACTTTATCCCACTCTTTATTTTTAAGAACTTTACTTATGGTACTAAATCCAGAAGAACCATAAAAATTAGCACCTAAATTGTAAGCAAATGAAATTAAGGCAGATTTTTGATTTTCATTCATTTGATTCCAATAAGGAATTTTTTGTAAAGATGGAATAAACTCTTTACTAATTTGATATGCTAAAAGTTCTTCTGCTTTTTGTTGAGTAATCACTTCACCAATATAAAATGGAGTACCATCTGATTTTCTAGTACTACCATATCCAATAGTAATTGGAAGATTTCCAGTATGAGGATCATAGTATGCTTTTGAACTAAATCCTTCAAACTTTTTAATAATTTCCAGTGCTGCCTTTGGAATGTTTGATTGACTTATATTTTTTTCATTTCTATAAATTTTAGAAAACTCATCTAAAATTTCTTTATGAACCACTCTTTGTAAATATTCCCAAGCATCTTTTTGATGTGGGTATTCCTTATAAAACTTTGCTGCATCTGAAAATTTCATCATCCTTCCTGATAGACAGAAACAAAAACAGTTCCAGTTTTTGTTAAAGGTAAAAGTTTATCTCTAAGATGTTGATTATGCATTCTCACACAACCATGAGTTGAATGTAGTGATTGCATAGGTGCCCATGCTCCAGGCCAACCACACGCAGATCCACCTCCATGAATCATAATACCTGCTCTACCATACTTTGCTTCTTGATTCTCAAGTTCAACCAAATCAAAACTATACCAACCAAATGCCATCAAAGTTCTATCATATGATGGTGTTGAATCTTTTTCATAATCTTTGTAGATAGTTCCAATCTTATAAAGACCTGGTGGAGTATCTGTATTATTCAGTTTGAATTGAAAATCACTTCCTTGTCCTCTTGCCAATGCAGGAAGTTCCCAAAGAAGTTTTCCTTCAAAATCAAATGCTTTTACTTTTTCTGTTATGTCATTTACAATTAAATGAGTATCACCTTTCTTAAATCCAAAATCTTGTGGTTTCTTTTTAGGTCCTATCATTTTAAATACCAAATTTAAAAATATTTATCAATACCTATTATGAATTTCTTTTAGTTTTATTTTGAATTACAATAAATTTGTCTTTTGGAAGTGTGCCAGCAATTTTGACTTCTAGTTCGTCCTCATTACTCCAGGCACCAGATTCAATCAATTGCTGAAGGGCAATAGAAAATTGCCCTAGCATATCATTAGAATGATTCACCATACTCCGGGAATTACCTGACCAGTAGTGAAGTATGTTCCAACTGCTACTACGAATCCAAGCATCGCAAGGCGACCATTCCACTTTTCAGCGGTTTCGGTAAAGATTTTTTCCATTTTTTTCTCCTCAGTAAGTTTCAGATAGTTGATTAACAGAATGTGCTAAAAGCACAAGAAATGATACGGAAGTAACTGTAAAAATAACTTCAGTCATCAGAAGATTCCGAAGAAGAAGTTGCCAGTGATAGAATAAGAAATAAACCCAGCAATAATACCGACCATAGCCCAGCGCCCATTTGTACGCTCCTTAATTTCTGATGGGGAATACATTCCGTAGTTTTCATAATACATTGTGGGTTCCTTAGCAAACATATTCATTTGCCCACGCTCATTGGTTGTTACGGTCATTTAATTTGTAAAAATTTACAATATCACTATATAGGATCTTTTAAGATTTGTCAACCTATCAGTGGTTCCCAGAACCCATAAAACTCATAATCTAAAAGTTCTTTGGTTCCTAGTTCTGGAGGTCTGTTCTTCCAGAAATTCATTACACCTTCTACATTTTGTTTATGGAAAATTTCAATATGGTCTTGATGAATTCCAGAATCAAAGTCATACCTATAAGTAAATAATGGCATTGAATAAGTAACTCCAGAATTATAGATAATTTCTTCTGATGTTGCTCTTGGTTTTATTTTCTGATCAAGTTTATACTTGTCACCTCTAACATGATGTTTAATGAGTTTTTCTGCATGATGTCTAGTAATTAAATAGAATGCAGCACAAAAATCATTAATCAATCTTGGATGAAGGTTTGCTCTAAGATTTTTTGTGCTGGTAATTGCACATTGTAATACATCCCAGTCATATGGTACAGAAGAAAGATATCCACCCCAAGTAAAAGGCCAATAAGGGACTGTATCAAATACAATGTCATCTTCACAAATAATAATTGAATCTAAATCAGTTTCATAATAGAAGTGCTTGATAGCCTTCAAATGAGACATTGTACACCCAAGTTCCCCAGGTGTTAAGAGGTCTGGAAATCTTCCAACCAAAAATTCAGAAACATCACCATCACCTCTAGCATCAATAGCAGAAATTCTGGTATGTTGAATTTCATACTGATCAAACAGACTATTCATATGGTCCTGTCTGCCAGTCTCAGTGTCAAGATTGATCCAAAGAATAGGACCCATCCCCTTAAGTTTTTTTCTTACAGTAGCAGTATCTGTCATGGTCTCCCCCATTGTGGATATCTATGATGTTTTAAAAATGTATAATCAACATGTGTTTTTTCAATATTAGAATAACTTTCTCTTTGCCAAGTTAGATGTGGAATAAACACATATGCATTGATTTCCTTATGAGATTCTGCATAATGAACATCACAAGGTTTAGTAATATCAATTAACTTATCAATAAATCTATCAAAAACTGTTGAGTTAATTGCAACTGAATGTGCTGCTAATGTATATTCACACTTATAAACATGCTCAGATACTTGTTGAAGATTCATTCCATGAAAGTGTTGACCACCAAGATACAACATATCCCATTTTGAAGGAACCTCAGTAATGTATTGTCCAAACAATTCATTTACATTTTGATCAAACTGAATATCATCTTCCAACAAAAGAAACTTATTCAGTCTTAATTGCTTTGCATACTTAATGGCAAAAAATTGAGAAAGTGCACATCCAACTGCACCCTCTTTAATTTCTGGAGGAAAATCAAGGTTCATTTTAGAACCATCAATTCCAGCAATCCTCTCTACACTAAGAGAATGCTTTTTGAATTCTTCTGTTGCAGATTTCCACCTGTCAGGTCTAGAATCCAAATTAATACAAAAAATTCTATCAAAATATTGTCCTAAATTCATAGCACTTCCCATCCTTCTAGATAAAGATCTGATGTATCATGATCCATAAGAGATGGTCCAAACCAAATCTTAGGAGCAATTACTTTTTCACTTTTTGCCAACCAAGCACCCCACCAAGAAAAAGATGAGTTTGCAATAATATGATACTTGCACATGGACATTAAGCACATATCATACTCTGCCATGTTTGCCTGAGAAATAAAAAATCTATCTCCATCAAAAACACTTTGCATCATACACCAATCAACATCATCTGAGAAAATGATGACTGGAACATTAGGAAGTTTCTTTAAGGATTCAACATAATATTCAATTGGTGGAACTGGATGGAATGATTGAAGTTGTAAATAATCTCCTCTTCTAATGTGTAGTGAAATTACATCTTTAGTTTCAATCTCATCCTTAATAAATTCTTTACAAACATCAACTACATCTTTTTCAAATGTAAAGTCTTTCCTGATCTCATCTTCAATATTTTTGAAATACTTTTCTGATTGAAAGTAACCATAAAGATCTACATTGTTTTCGCAATTATTGAACAGGTATTGATCAAAATTATATCCAGACTCTTTAACCATTCTATTTGGTTCTAAATACTGATTATATTTTTTGAGATCAAATACAGTATGAATATTTTCTGATAATCTATTTACATTTGGATCACTAACTCCAAAAGAATGTTGAGGAGGAATACAAAATTCAAGTCCTCTATTCGCAGCAATACCTCTTAGAGAGGCATACTGAAACATTTGATTACCTAGTCTTCCCAGGTTTCCTAATTGATTAAATGAAATCATTGTAGATAATTAAGGTAAATAAAATCTTCTAGGACTTCAATCTGCTTAACTCTTTCCAGATTATCTTTGATTGCATCCATTTTACTGAAATATATTTCTTCAGAAACTTCAAACTCTTCTGTCAATTCAATGATTCCATCTTTATTAAAGTGTTCTCTAATATCAGGGGAACCCAGATAAACTGGAATTGTACCAGTTGCAAAGCAATCAAGAATCTTCTCTGTGTAGTAAGATTCATATATTCCATTTTCAATAACAACAGAGAACATATAATCACATAGACCTTTTTCTTTTAGGTCAATCTCATTGAATCCTCTTCCATAAAGATCTACTTGATCTCCGATTCTTTCCACCCATTGAAGTCTATTCTTCTGACCATCAGTAAATGATTTATTAGATGAAATCATAGAAATCATCTTGTTTTTTTGGTAAATTTTTGGTTCCTGAATCCAGAATCCTTGAGCAGGACACCACTTAAATCTAGAATCCAAATTTAAAAGTTCTTTGTCATGAGTAAAAATATACTTGAATGTATTAAAGTATTCCTCTAAGTTTGATTTAATTTCATCAGAAATACCAGGAACAACAAACTTAGATTCTAGCAGCCATCCATATTTAACTCCTTCCACTTTATCAGTAAATGCTTGATTAATATTTTGATCCACATATACTGTTTCATCTACAGAAAGATCAAATACCCATTCTACATATTTGGATTCTTTCCCATGAACTGAGTATCCTTTATTTCCACCAGTAAGATGAGTAAAGGAATTACCAACTAAATTAATCTTGTGTTTCATAATTAATATAATTTTTGTTTTTTAAATCTGCTATCTTACTTTCAAAGAAAGGATACATTATCCACTGGGGAGATTTTACCACAATGTCTGGGGTAATATCAAGCGCATTTCTATACTCTCCAGGTCCTTCATATTCAGACATTGCTGCTTCCCATTGTATTCCAGGAACACCCTTCCCCCATTTTTTAATGAATACATTCATAGAAGTTTCATGATACTTCATTGAGGTTAAATGATGTACATCATTTCTAATGAATCCAGAATGCTTTTCTAAATCAACAAAGTTAAAATCTATTTTATTATGGACCCTATAGTGAAGTGGATCATTAACAGAACTATGTTCTTTATTGTAAATCATTTGTCTCATAAAGTAATCACAATCCTGCCATCCAATATTGCAAAATCTTTCATCCCAAAGACCTACAGATTTAATAGCATCTATTGTGTAGCTATGAAAAGCATCTCCACATCCATTAGAAATAAAACTATACTGGTTATGATATTCAATTAATGTATCAATAACATTTTCATTGAAGTGAACATCATTCTGGCAGAGGATAACAATATCAGAATCTGAATTATCAATATCTCTAAATCCATCAATCAAACATTCATTCCAATTTCTTGCCAAATGTCCAGTTGAAAATGTTGGTCTGGTTTCATTTGTCACTACTTTTATCTGAAGACTAATATCATCAAAGATTACAGGAGCATCTTTAAAATTATTAATTACAGTAATTTCATAATCATATTTTTTGATTCCACTTTTTTCAAATGTTTTCAGAGTTTTATTTAACTCTAGATCATTATCATAAGTTATAAAATATGCTTTAATTTTCATAGGATGCAAATAGCAGTGTCTTGAACCATATTGTCATGATAATATTCATCATTCCATTCTTCAAAGTCCCACTTAACTAAGTCAAGTTCATCATAGAACTTTCTAACATCTTTGAGTCTAATATCCCATACATTATCAATGACAATTAGTGTATTTTTATCTGCAACTGTCATTGCAACTTCAAAGTCTCTCTTAACACCTTCATATGAATGATCTCCATCTACAAATATAAGATCATATCTTCCACCAAAATCTTTAGATGCTTCCTTCAAAATATTAATATTTTTCTCACTAATTTCATCATTAGTATAATTTACAAAATCACTGAAAGGAAGATTTACTTGATACTTCCAATCATCATAGTCTGAGTGATGAGGATACCAGTATCTTGCATTAATTCTATTAGAATGTGGAACATAAGCAATCTGTCCATCATATCCACCCTTTCTAATATCAAATGAATCAATCACACCATAACCATCCTCACCATAGATGTCATCCATAGCATATGCCATAGCATTAGAACTTTCATAATGCCAAGATCCAATCTCAAGAACAGTTCTTGCCTCCACCATTTTAACTAGAGTGGCAAGACAGTTCCTACAATGAGTTGAGGCACCTTCATACTTGAACCCTTGAAGGATTCCATTCTCAGGTCCTTTGTCTACATAGTAGTTTTTAAATTCATTCTTAATGAATTCAACTTTATTTGGATAACCTTTATAACTCATTAAATTAGTCCTCTTGTTTCAAATGCTTTTAAAATAGTTGGCATTGCTCTTTGAGAAAGATGCATGTGAGATCCTTCCCAATCATCTAGGAATTCTGGCATGGTTTTCATATCATCAGTAACCATATCATAAAATATACTTACAAATTTAAATCCTTCTCTGATACAGCAAATTTGTAAAGCAACATTAAATGCAAATGTTACCCAATTTCTTTCTTGATTAGTTCCAAATGAAGGACCACCAGTATATTCTTTTTCTTCACTCCAAGAAGCAATTGGTCCCCAAATAATAATCTGAACACCAAACTTTTTGTAGTAAGTCAGTGCATTAATATATCTGTCAACACATTCTACTATAAGATCATTGACAGGTCTATTTTGCATCTTTGCCTGCTTAATCAAATGTGCTCTGATATCAACTTCACCAAAACAGAACATCAACTTATCATCAACACCAAGATCTAAAGTGTTGATCAGAGATTCTATGATTGGTTGTTTATTTGCAATTTGATATGCAGTTGCAGGTCCAATTCTATAACTTTTAAAGTAAGGAAGTTTATTTGCTGCTGGATCTGGCCAGCATGGTTGCATTGCTTCTTCCCCACTGAATACTGCTGAGTGACTATCTCCAATACAATGAATCATTTTAATTTCTCAAGAATGCTATTTACAAAATTTACTTCATAAGTATAACCATCTTCCATTCCTATATTCCAAATATTCTTGTTACCATAGATTGTATTGTAAATGGTATGAATACCAAATCCATTTTCAATATATAAGAATTTTTTGTTGTACTTTTCCCTATAGATATTCAACTGAATTTCATCAAATGAATCATAAGATCCAACTTCTAACAATTTTTTCCAATCTTCAGTTTTGATTATAAAAGTGCTAGTTGTGTAATATGGTTCCGCAAATTCTTTTATGCTGTAATCTTGCTTTGATTGCATCCTATCAAAATTCTGTAGGATATAATCATTTAATAAAATCTGAGCATCTGCACAAATTCTTATGGGATGAATTCCCTTTAAGTATGTATTCAGTTTAGATACCCCATCAAAAAATGCATTGGAGTTCCAAGAATTAGAGTTAATAGTATATTCATTTAAAGGAGAATAATCTGCACCCCACAATCCAACTGGCATTTCTTGGTGTAGATAGCAATTATAGATTGATTCCCTAACATTTGAATCTTCAATAAAAGATTCTACAAACCTATCAGTGTGTGGAATTCCATTAGATAACATTGGAGTTAATATAAAATTATTTTCATCATCTAGAACATTTATATTCTCAATAATATAATCCCAAACATAATTTGAAATAAAACAATCTTCATCAAGCTTAACTGAATACTTATTAGTTTCAGATAATGCAGCATTAATTTTCTGCATGTAGTTAAGTTCTACATCAGGAAAAACCATAACCTGAAAATCAAATCCTTCAAGATAAGATCCCCAATCAAAAGACTTTGTTGCTAGAACATTTATTTTTACCTTCTCTTTATTCTCTGGTTTAATTTTATTAAGAAAATGTGTTGTTATCTCCCAATATTTTTGATAGTCCCTTCTTTGGTGAGACAGATAATTAATAGTAATCATGCTATTTTTGATAGATTAACAATGTTTAATTCATCATGCTTAAAGGACAAAACCTTTTTAAAACCACAATAATCAAATAGTTCTTCTACCAATTCTATATCAAAAGTGTGATGATGTACAACTCTTGTTAGATGATTTATTTCACATAGTTCATAGAATTGATGGTGTCCACCATAACTCCAATCATGAAGATCTTTTTGTTCTTGAATGTGAGTAGTATCATCTTCTCCCATATCAGAATTATAATCTTCAATAAGATGTTTTATTGTTGTTAGTGGTCTTTTTCTATCAAAGCAATATTGATAGTCTGGGATAATTGAAAGGATATATCCTCCATTATTAAGAATATATTTTTCCCACAACTTTAATGTCTTAATTGGATTTGCAAAGTGCTCTATTGCATGAGAAGTAACTATAAAATCATATTTTTTTAAAGTAGATAGTTGTTCTTCATTAGTACAATCCACATCAAATTGTCTACCAATTTTATCATTGTATATGAAATTTGATCCTAAATTAGATTGAAAGTAATTATTGCTGATAATATTACCACCATCTAATTCAACATGAGAGTATAGGGGCATGATAGTACTGAATAATTCAGTTGACCCACCAAACTCAATTCCTTTTTTATCTTTTAAAATGTTTATTACTGATTGAAAGTTTTGCATAATAAATTAATGTTGTGAGGATATTCCTTTACTAATGAATATTTCTTTGCTGTCTCTAAAGAAGGATAATAAATTAATCCATCAAAAGGTTCTATATCTATAAACACATTCTGCTCCCCAATATGAGGGTAAGGAGAAACAATAGTCTCATTTAAGACTACTTCATCTGATAATCTTGTAAATGAAAAAAAGAAAGTATCTGGAGATAGTTCATGATACTTTCCAAATGGATGAAACTCTGGATAATATTTTTGTTCTAAAAGTTGAGTTATGTGATAGGGTTCAGTTGCATCATATGCAATATTAATTTTATTACCAACTTGTACACCGACATATCCAGCAGCAGTGCATTGATCTCCTATCTTCATTTCTCCATCATGATCATCATTAAACTCCCATTCTATTTGTTTAAGAACTTCAGACTTAGCAAACCAAAATGGTGCTCTTAGATGACTTTCATGAGGATACTTCTTATGTCCATTAAAGATCTGACTTGCACCAAATCCAATCTTTTCATGGAGATCTAAAGTATCAATAATTGCCTTTAACCAACCATCTCTTTTAAGAATTACATCATCAGAAATAAAAACAAAATATTCATAATCATTCTGATACTTGTAGAAGTAATGTCTATATGCACCAAATGCTCTGTGAGGTATGTCCCTACCATTCACAATTTTATTATGAATGATCATTCTTCCATCCACATTCCTTAAGTTTGTGGGAACACCCAGATAATTTCTATGGATCAATATAAGATCATGTGGATACCCAGACTTACAATTAAAATAAGATGGCCAAAACAGGTCTCCCTGTTGCTGACCACCTAACATAATAACTGCAACTTTTTTCATTGTACCATCCTAAGTTTTTGAATAGTTTCCTCACCAGCAATGTTAAAAGCGGGATCTTTAAACTTAAGAGATTTAACTGTTGAATATGGATTCATAGAAAAATCACATTTCTGTCTGACCTTCTTGGACCATACAACATCTTCTCCTTGACCCCAACAAAGATTATCATCCAAAGGAATTTCTTCCATTACATATCTTTTAGCAACCCAATAAGTTCCAGAAATGTATTGGTACTTAGAGAGATGAGTCATATCATATGGAATCAAACATTCTCTATTTGGAAGAACTATATCATCCATAAAGTTTTCATTGTGAGGCCAAATGACCCAATCCCTGAATCTAGAATAGTCTGGATTTACAAACTTATTCATACAGATTTTAAAATCTTCCCCAAACTGAAGGAATCCTTCATACCATCCAGGTTCAAAAACAACATAGTCATGACTATAGACTACATTTTCATACCTGGCATTGATAGTAATTAAGTTCTTTTTTCTAGTAATCCAAGCTTGCCTAATACTTTCATCAAATGGAATAATGAAGGTATTAGTTCTAGAAATATTGCTATTTCCAACTATTAAAATTTGATACTCAGGAATATTCTGCTGTTCTATACTATCAATTACAGCATTTAGAGTATCATCTGAATTGCCAGAAGTAATAATGCCAAAAGTAAACTTCATGTCAAATATCCAATATAATCACTACAAACACCAAAGCAATCATATGCCCTAAGATCTACAAATTCATCTATATTTTTATTCCACTCAGGCATAACAATAACAGATTTAGATGTATATGGTTTGCCAGGATAAGTCCAAATATAGTTTCTACTAGTCAAAGTATAATCATCTTCCTGATGCCAGAAGTAATTAAATCCACTGGTTCCTCTAGAAAACTCATAGAGTGCTTCAATGTTCTTACAATGAATCCAAAGATGATCTCTATATTTTCCCATCCAAAACCAATCAATCTTATACTCTGGGACATCATGCCCAAGATAAAGTCTATTATCAATAGGACTATATCTTACATCAACTTCAACATCAAATCCCTGAGAAATTGCTTGTTCAATATACTCAGGATTATTTTCTTTTGAGGGATCAGGACCATCAATGTTTCCTCTGTGTGCAATCAGTCTCATTCTTTATAGTGCTCCAAGAAATAATTTAGATCTTCAGGAGTTCCAATTCCCCACATTCCATCTCTTTCAATTTCTTTGATTCTGATTTTTTTACCATCAGCAATTGCTTCATTGAACACTGGACAAACATAGAATTCATTGTTAACTCTAATGTCCTTGTTAATCATTTGTTCTGCATACTTTACATAATCAGAACCTTTCTTCCAATAGTAGATACCAACAGTTGCATGTTCTGAAATTGGTTTCTTTTCTGCAACCTCAGTTACATAACCATCTTCACCAAGTTTAGCATAGGACCACTTAGGATGAGTTGCAGGGAAAGTCAGGATACCACCATCACAATCTCCATTCTGGAATGCATAGAGAGTTTCATTTGAATCCCAAACAACAAACTGATCAGAGTTTGCCATAACGAGTGGATCATCATTATTAATGAACTCTTTGGCAAGCAATGTAGTACATGCTGCACCCTCAGTAAGACCATCTACCTGAACAATATTACATCCAGGAGCAATCAAAGGTAACAGATAATTTAGATTATATTTTTCATAATGTTCTTTTTGAACAATGAAAGTATAGTTTGCTTTGATGTTCAAGTTTTCAACAACCACTTGGATCATTGGTTTACCTTTGACTTCAATCAAAGGTTTGGGGAAGGTATAACCCTGGCTAGCAAATCTGCTGCCAGCACCTGCCATAGGAATAAGAACATTCATAGTCTTGCTTTCCCATGCCACTTTTTGTTTTGTGCCATTTAGAATTTTTTTAATACGATCAATCTTTGCTTGATTGAGATCCTTACGATCTTCTACAGGAACAAGATGTGCTTTACTATCAAGAGCACCTTGACGACCAATATGACTATCCTCAACAATAACTGTGTCTGCAGGAAGTGCTCCAAGGGCAGTCATACACTTCCAATACATTGCTGGGAATGGTTTATTCCTAACTACATCTTCATTGGAAACATACATGTCCACAAACTCAAGAACACCAAGTCTAAGAAGAATGATCTTAACTGTGTTTCTAATAGAGTTGGAAGCAACAGCAATCTTATATCCAGCATCTACAAGTTGTTGAAAATATCCCATCAACTCATAATCTTTTGCTACACACTCATTAAAAATTTTAAGTGTTGCTTCCTGCTTGTCTCTCCAAATCTGATCATAAAGATATACAGGAAGACCTTTATTCTTGGTGAGAAGTTCTAGTTTTGCTCTAGTAGGAAGTCCATCATAAATGCTTACATGATCTTCTCTACTAATGGCATACTCTTCTCCAAGTGCTTGGTTTAGTGCTTCATAATGATAATCCTTACTATCAATTAAGACTCCATCAAGGTCAAATATTACTAATTTAGTCATGCATTAAAAAGTACTTTTAAAATATTATACAAAAAAAGAGAGGTTTATGCAACCTCTCTATGTAGTAACTCAGGCTCGCCACCAATTCTTTGACTGGAAATTGGAAACCAGACGGGAGTTTCCTCCATCCGCACCACCAGTTTTTTATGGAAACTGGAAACCCTAGGAGGTCATTAGACTCCACCAGGGTGCTTTTATAGTCATCCCAGGACTGAAGGGGGGGGTTCCCGACCAGTGCTGTTTAAGTCTATCCGTGACTTTTGCATTTGCAAATAGCAAATAGCAAATAGGAGTACTGGGAGTTGAACCCAGACTAACCCGTTATAAGCAGGCCGCTCTAACCATTAAGCTATACTCCCAAGAAAGGGTAATCAGCACCCATCATCATGATCAAAATACTCTTCATAATAATCAGAGTACTCATCATATGGAATTAAAACAAGATCTTTTTCATTAGTACGTATGAGAAACTGTTCTCCTTCAACAACTCTATCCATAATTTCATCAAGATTTTCTTGTAGTTCTTCTATTGTAATCTCATTCATTTTAAAATTTATTTAAATGATCTTCAAGTCTATGTAGAAGTTTTTCCATCTTAGGCATATCAGGAATTTCTAGATTTGATGCATAGAGATATTCATCAAGTGCAATGGTGAGTAGTTCAATATCACCTTTTGAAAGATTTGGGGATTCCCAGCTCATCTAATTTCAAACTCCAGTTTTCTAATTTTACGATTTTTTCTTGATTCTTGGAAAGCAAGATCCTCTTTAGTGAGAACTTCTTTGCTTTCCTTCTTTAGTATATTACTAACTATCTCCACTTTTGTCAAGTCAATAGCAGTAATGGTTTCTCCTTTTATAGTAGTGAGATTGTCACATCCACAACATCTAGTCTGTGTTGGATGTGACTGTAAAATTGCATTGCAATTCTTGCATCTTATTTTTAACATTGTCTTGCATAATTTGATGTATTTATTAATAGCGGGTGGGGGAATTGAACCCCCTCCTGGAGATTATGAGACTCCCGTGCAACCTTTACACTCACCCACATAAGGGGTGTTTCCACCCCAAGTTTGAGTATTTATCAGAAAGTAAACTTAGTCTGAATTACTCCGCCCCAGTTAGAAGAAGCATTTTTGAATGCCTGATCATTTGAAACATAGATGATTGCAGGAGTGATGCTGATATTATCACTTACACGATACTTGTAGAAGATCTCAAGAAGTGATGCTTTGTTGCTAAGACCAGCAGCATTACCTGGTTGTCCGTATGCAATACCAGCACTGTTGCCCTTGGCAAACACATCACTCCACTGAAGACCAGCAAACCAAGTAGAAGTATTGGTTGCATTGTTAGGAGTTGCAGGACCACTTACAGTGTTCCAACCATAACCACCACTCACAGAAGGAATGATGCCAGAGGTCTTAGGTTGCCAATAGGCATTTACAGCATAACCATTAGAGGTTTGGTTTGCACCAAGAGTACCAGAAGCACCTAGCAGACCGTTGTAGGTACGAACACGAGTGCCCTGAGTACCATAACGATAACCAAATGCCACACCCCACTGAGGAGCACGATAACCAATCTGTGCCAAAGTATTCAGAGCACCTTGCTCATTGAACACACCAGTTTCGGTGCTGTCACCATTCTGAGCAACATAGTTCAGACCAGCAACAAATCCACCTTTCTTACCAGGTTGAGCATACTGAACACCAAAACCAGCACCAGTTGCTTTGTTATAAACACCAGGAGCACCAGCAGTGGTGAAGAAGTCAAGGATTTCTGAACGATATGCAGTAGGAATCCAGGACATTTCTGTATTACGAACCAGAGCACCAGCAGTCAGAGTTACACCCTTACCTGCAGGGAACTGATAGTACAGACGATCAAGCCATACATTGCTGGAAGTACCAGTGCCTTGTGAGGTTTCTGCCTTGTCCAGTTTCAAGACTGAGGAAGAAGAACCAAAGGGTTGACTGGAGAAATTACCAGAACGAAGACGAGCACGAAGTAGGTCTTTACCAGTGAAGGAAGTATCAAAGTTCAGACGAAGGTCATAATTGAATGCAGTATTACCTACATTTTGACCATTAGGATATGCTTTGGTTGGTTGCAGAAGAGCACCAGGCATACCACCAAGAATAAAATTGGTTTCACCACGAAGTTTGGTAGTGGTTGAGAACTGGGTTGCTTCCAGTTTACCTACTTTAGTTTCTAGACCAGCAACACGACCACGAAGAACAGCAAGTTCTGTACCAAATTCTTTAAGAAGACGCTGAAGTTCATCAGTGGTTTCAGTTACACGGTCAAGGCAAGCATTGAGAAGTGCTGCTGCCTCATAACGGGTCATTGCCTGACCACCAGCATAGGTTCCATTAGGATACCCTGCTACGCAACCATAACGCTCTACAAGATTAGAGAGTGCCTGATATGCCCAATCAGTTGGTTTTACATCAGAAAATTGAGTTACACTAGTAACCTGCTGAGAGGATGAGTATTGACTAACTGCTGTCATATTAAGATCTGTGGCATTCGCAACAGCAGGAGCAACCATTCCCAGAGCAACAGGTGCGAGCATCAGTTGTTTGAGTTTCATAAAATTGTTAAGTATTACAACTACAGTGTTTATTTATACTGTCCCAGAAAAATCTGGGGAAGCGAGTAAGGGGACTCGAACCCCTGACTGAAGCTTGGAAGGCTTAGATGTTACCACTACACCATACTCGCATGTGATGGGAGGATTATAACCTCCCTTATATTCAGTTGTCAAGTATGTGCATTACACCCTACTATAACACACACTTGCAACCCCCTGTCCAGGAGATGCAATTTTTTCAAATGCCCCATAGGACAGGTCAAGAGATCTACCAGCAACAAATGGTCCTCTGTCATTTACTTTTACTATTACTGATTTGCCATTTACTTGGTTTGTGACTCTCAATCTAGTGCCAAAAGGAAGATACTTATGTGCTGTAGATAATCCATATGCATTGTATCTTTCGCCACTGGCAGTAGTTTGACCATGGTATCCATCACCTACTCCATAATGTGATGCAAGTGAACACCCACTTGCTGCTTCTGCTGTTAGGGGTGCTAATCCCACAAGACCAAAAGCAAGAATTGAAATTGTTTTAAAAAGCATTAAAATTAATTGAACTCTACATCCCATTAGAGAAAGTGTCACACCTTGTTTAAGGGCAATCTCCTGGGCTCTAATTCATTATCAAAGACTAATAACAAAAATCATAATGAGTGATTATTTAGTTGTCACCAAATGTACCATTAATATAATCAAGAGACATAATCTCAATCTCAGTATTATGGATCACCCAATCTTTGATCTCTTCATATAAAGCAGTGGCATCTTCAGATCTACCATCTGCACACAAATCATGCATCCTATCAATGATATTGTCAACCTGCATCTGACACATCTTTTTCATCTGTGCTCGATTCATAATAATCTTTCCTGAAATATTTTGAAAGGATGTTACTATTGTAGTACCTAGGAACACCTGTGTCAAGTGATTCAGTTAAGACATTATTTAAGAATAATTGTCTTGTCTCTTCGTAGTTAGTTTTACCTAGAGTTTTGTGTAATGATAAGATATATCTCTTGAACTTATCTTTACCAAATTTTTTTATATCTTCTTTGAGTTCTGGACATGATCCATAGTATTTTTTCCAGTCACTTTCTTGTTTAACTTTTCTAGACTTACCCTTTGGTTTTCTAAAAGACCAAAAATACTTTCTTCCAATGTAGCTCCTAGAAGTTTCAGTACACTCAATACGATAAACAAAACCAAAGTAATCTTGAATATCAGATGAATCAAAAACTTTTCCATTATATATCCAAGGGTTTTCATAGCTCATATAATCATCAATGTTTTTGAGCTATTATTTATCTTGAACCCCAACAGAGTGATTCTAATTACAGTTGGGATCTTTGTCAACCCAGTGTGCTCTAATACCGATAACTCCTCCAGGACATTCATAATAGATGGCATCTTTCACCACTAACCTTTGGGTGTCAGAGAACCTTGGAGACTCCAGACCATTCAGGATGGTCTTGTTGGTCATTCTAGGAGGCATAGAGGACTCCCATCTCTCATAGTCCCTGATTGCCCTATCCACATCTCTCTTGACCCTTCTATCCAGTTTCTCTGGATCCTTGATTACCAACTCATTAAAAATAGTCTGTGGGAAGAACTTTCTTTGAACTTCATCAAAGAGATCCCACAGACTATTTTCTTTTATTCCAGTGCATTGAGATAATGCTGCAATTAAAGTTGTAGTTATTATGCTTACAACTATTAATTGTTTATCACTCTTTTTCACTATTTCTTTTTTCTCTGACTTGATCTAGAAGTTTTTTAAGTTTTTCTCTCTTAGCAATCTGAGATGGCTTTCTTCCACTATACTGCTCAGTTTCTTCTGTAGCATATCTGCGATCTGACTTTGAGGTGTCCATGTTACTCTTTGCCTGCTTGGTGGCAGTAGCATACATTACATTCTTCCATCTCTTACCATATCTTTCTTTGAATCCTGCAGCAGACTTCTTCATTCCCCTGACAAGTCTTTCCTTTTCTCCAGTCTCTGCAGAATCAAGTGCTCTTTCTTGAATCTCAATATCTTCTTTCTTATATCCTTTTGCTTTGGGGACACCCTTTGAAGGAACACAGTTTGGAACTTCTTTACCATTCTTCTTCTTCATGCCAACTTGAGTATAACCTTTCCAGCAAGGATCTTCTTCCTTAATAACTTCTTCAAAGTGCTTTCTTGCTGCTTTGACCATATCAGAATATCCTTTTGTTTTCTTCATATCTTTAATTGCCTTTTCATTATTCTTTCTTCTCTTTTCTATATCTGTTTCAAGATATGAATCATCTTTCTTTTCTACAATATCACCTTCCATCTCATAGGAATCTGCCATCCCATGAATGTGCTTACCCTTTGATTTCTTATCTTCTCTTTCTGCAGACTTTGATTCTGAATCTGCATACTTCTTGGCAGAGTTAGTATCCATTCTGCTTGATTTTCTATCAGCAATCTCTGCTCTTCTCAATGCTCTTTCTTCTGAATCAATTTTCTCATCAAGTTGAGCGTAGACTGATTGATATGCTTCTCTAATGTAATTAAGTCCTGCCATGACACAAAAAGATCTTTTATTTATTTATAAAAAAAAGAGGGGCACATGCCCCTCTAATCAAAGTTTAAATCCAGCAAAACTATCTTTCTTCAAGTCTTGTTTAATTCCACCAACCACATAACTTTCAACCTCAGTTTCCTGTGGTGCCACTTGGAGACCCTTAGAAGAAATCCAGTGCTCCGTCCAAGGAAGAGGATTATTCTTTGCAGGAATATCATAAATTGGTTTGATTCCAATAGTACGCATTCTTCTATTGGCAATCCACTCAACATAGTTGTTAAGTAGTTTATCATTCAAACCAATCATAGATCCATCTTTAAAAAGATACTGTGCCCATGCTTTCTCTTCATCAACACACTTCTTGAATGCAGAGATTACCCAATCTTTCTCTTCTTTAGCAATTTGTTGCATCTCTGGATCATCTCCTTCATTCCACTTATTGAGGATGTTTTGAGTAATAACAAGGTGCTGATTTTCGTCTCTTGCGATGAGAGAGATAATTTTAGCGGATCCTTCCATAAGTTTGAGTTCACCAAATGCAAAGCTGCAAGCGAACGAGACATAAAACCTGATACCTTCGAGAATGTTGACATTAGCAATTGCTCTATAAAGTTTTCTCTTTAATTCAATTCTATCTTCCCTACAATATCCCGCACCCTCTTGTGCAAACAACCAATCATTAGAAGTTCCATACTTTTGTGCAGAATTAATAAAATCATCATAAGCTCCTGTAACAGAGGATGCTCTTTCTAGGATCTTTTCATTATTTAAAATAGTATCAAAGACTTCTGTAGGATCTGAGTAAACATTTTTAATGATATAAGTATAAGATCTGGAATGAATCATTTCCATAAATTCCCATACTGTCATACATGCTTCCAATTCAGGAAGAGAACAGTATGGAATAAATGCCATGCCAGGACCTCTTCCTTGAACAGAATCAAGGAGAATCTGATACTTCAGATTACTAGTAAAAATGTGCTTTTGTTCTGGTCTTAAATGACCATAATCTGCACGATCTTTTTGAAGGGAGACCTCTTCAGGTCTCCAAAAGTATCCCAGTTGCTGTTGAGTTAGTTTATCAAAGACTGGATACTTGTATTGATCATATCTTTGAACTCCTAGGGGATTCCCAAAAAACATAGGTTGTTTTTTAGTATCTACTTTAGATGTGTTGAATACAGTCATCCCTTTAATAGATTCCTCTGAATTAACTCTAAATTTTGCAACTGTCACAATCTTCCTCTCCTTTTGAATTTAAAATTTCCTCAATTAAATCAGTAACACTTTGAGATGGTTCTTTAATTTCGTCAGTCTTATTATCATATGTATTCTGATAATAAGAAGTCTTCCATCCATATTTGTATGTGCTCAGAAAATCCTGTGCCATCACCGTAACAGGAACTTCATTATCTTGATAATTCTCTGGATTATAGGACCAGTTTCCAGAAATCGCTTGATCGAAGAATTTTTGCATAACAGCAACAACATTGATATACCCAGTATTGCTAGGCATATCCCAAAGAAGCGTATAATTGTTTTTAAGATGTTGATACTGGGGGACAATCTGCTTAAGAGGTCCTTTCTTTGATTTCTTAATGGACAGGAACCCTCTAGGTGGTTCAATTCCATTTGTGGCATTTGACACAACGGAACTGCTCTCTGAAGGCATCTGTGCTGACAATGTACTATGTCTAAGTCCATGTGCCTGAATCTCGGCACGTAGAGTCTCCCAATCATGCTGGTATGGAATAGAAGTAATTTCGTCTACATCTCTCTTGTAAGTATCAATTGGCAAAATGCCATCTGCATATTTAGTTCTGTCAAAGTATTCACAAGCACCTTTTTCTTTAGCAATCTGATTAGATGCTTTGAGTAGGTAATACTGGAATGACTCAGCAAGTCCATGAACTGCATCCCATGCTTCCTGAGAATCATATCTGAATCCAAGTTTAGCAAGGTAGTGTGCAAGTCCAATAAATCCAACTCCAAGAGATCTTCTTGCTTTGGTAGACTTTTCTGCTGCAACTACAGGATAATCCTGATAATCAATAAGTTCTTCAAGACCTCTCACTGAGAGTTCACAAAGTTCTTCAAACTCTTCATCATCTTTTACTTTACCTACATTAACTGCAGACAAAATACAAAGAGCAATTTCACCATTTGGATCATCAATATGATTTAGTGGTTTTGTTGGCAGAGTAATTTCCTGACACAGATTACTCATCTCAATCTTGTCCTTAAAGGACGAGTGAGAATTGCAGTGATCTATATTCATGATATAGATTCTACCAGTCTCTGCCCTTTCCTTCAAGAGGTCCAGAATGAGTTCTTGAGCACCAACAGTTTTTCTTGGAATAGACTGATCTCGTTCTGCATCCAGATAAAGATCGTCAAATCCATCAATCCCAAAATTAGCACTAAGCTCAGGAACATCATGTGGACTGAAGAGTGAGATTTCTTCATTGTTAATGAATCTCTCATAGAAGAGTCTACTAATTTGAATTGAGTAATCTAGTTTTCTAACTCTATTATCTTCTGTTCCTTTGTTGTTTTTAAGAACAATAATATCTTCTATTTCTCTGTGCCAGATTGGAAAGTGGACAGTAGCACTTCCACCACGAATCCCGTTTTGTGTACAGCATCTGACAGTTGACTCAAACTTTTTGAGGAATGGGACAACACCTGTATGAGCAACTTCTCCCCCTCTGATTTTAGAGTTGATTGCACGGATTTTGCCTGCATTAATACCAATGCCTGCCCTCTGAGCAACATACCTACCAATAGCCATGTCACTGCTAAAGATGCTATCGAGGGAGTCATCAACATCAACAAGAACACAGCTAGCAAACTGTCTGAGAGTTGTTCTGACCCCTGCCATGATTGGGGTTGGGATGTTGATTTTGTGTTTGGAGATTGCATCATAGTATCTCTTTACAAATGAGAGTCTAGTTTCCTTTGGATACTTAGCGAAGATAGTTGCTGCAATCATCATATACATGAACTGGGGAGTTTCATATACTTTCCCAGAACTTCTATCTTGTACAAGATATTTGTCTACAACTTGCCTGAGACCAGCATAGGTGAACAGATAATCACGATTGTGATTAATATGTTGTCCCAGTCTGTTCAACTCATCTTCAGTATAATTATTTAAGATTTCAGGATCATAAACTCCTTGGTCTACACACTTCTTAATATGATTAAAGAAGGTTGGGTGATCTTGAATCTTCCCATAAAGAGACTTTCTTACGGAAAAAAGAAGGAGTCTTGCTGCAACAAATTGATAATTGGGATTCTCAAGATCAATCAGATCAGAAGCAGATCTGATTAGAATTTCTTGAATTTCAGCAGTGGTAATTCCATCATAAAATTGGATTCCAGATTGCATTTCAACTTGAGATGCAGAAACCCCAGCAAGATCTCTACATGCCTCTTCTACCATCAAATGTAGTTTGTTCAGATCAAGATTTTCAACAGATTTATTTCTCTTGATAACTTTAGTTCCGTTGCTCATATTTTCTTCCAAATTGTAAATTTAAGTTTTGCTTCTAGTCCTGAATGTGTGTTTGATTCTATCACAGACTGAACATCCAGTCCAGCCAAAACCATATCATTAATATCTTTTTGAATTATTGAAGATGGCCAGATGACAACTTTTTGTCCCATTTCGATAGAACGGGAAACTCTTGATACAATTTCTCTATTGCGTGGTTCGTTGTCATATATCCAAACAACATCACCAATACCCCACTCAGAAAGATTGCCATCAGCTCCACAAAGAGCAATAGAGTTTTGAATGAATGTGGAGTCAAATGGTCCTTCTGTGACATAAACTGGTTTTGTTTCATCTATCTTGTCTAATCCAAAAATTTTAGGTTTAGATTCATCAAGCATTATTGTGATGTATCTTAATTTTGATTTGGGATTTAAGGATCTTCCCTGGTATCCAAATATGGTTCCTTGCTTATCCTTGAGAGGGATAATAATTCTAGGACTATCTTTGTCCAGATTTTTGAATATTTTAGTTTTAGTATTTGTCCACTCTTTGAATTTTGAACAATAATAAAAGTAGTCTAAGTTCTTGATTAGTCTTCCTTCTACATACTTTCTTGCTGGATGTTCTTTATTTAGTTCTGAGAGTTTTGGAAGATCTAATCCCTTTAAATTTTCATCTTCTGTAGAAAATTTAGGTTTTTGAAAATTAAAGTCTGGGTCTGCAGTATTGGAACCCTTACCAGTCAGTCCATTCTTATATCTCTCCATCACATACTGATCATGGAGGGTTGTATCTATATCCTTTAAAAAATGCGTAAAGGACTTAGACATGCCACAGTTGTGACATTTGAAGTTATGATCATTCTTGTATTTGTAAATATATCCCCTTGCCTTATTCTTGTGCCTCTGAGAGTCTCCACAGTAAGGGCACCTAAAATTATAAAGTCCTTGCTTCTTTTGAGAAAACTTTTGCAGTCTAGAAGAAACTAGACCAATATACTTTGCATCAATGAAGCTCATCACAAAATTGTACTTGGGTACTTATAGTATCACATCAAGCACCAATAGTCAATTGATTTTTTGAATCATTTCTTTGTGGGTTTTCATTTCTGAAGGAGTCCACCAACCAGATATTAAAGATGCAAAAGAGGAAACTACTATTGCTAATACTGCTGCACTTCCAATAGTCATCCACTTAATTTTAGAAACTTCTTCTATTTTTGCTTCTATAGTTCCTATTTTAGTTTCTACTTCTTTGTGTTGTTGCTTATTTTCATCTCTCAAATCTCCAATCATTTTAGAAATCATTTCGTCAGTTTTGCTGCACTGATCAATTTTCTCTTCATGCACTGCCAGCATCTTACTAATGTTTTGACTGGTTTTACCCATGAGTTGAATTGCTTCATCTATTTTTTTCATCATCAACTCATAAGAAGACAGTCTCTCCTCTAGGACAGCAACTTTAGTGTCAACTGCAGTGTTTTGGTTAAACATGTCTACTTTTTAGATTTTAACAGTTGTCTAAAGAAGTATGGAATCCTTTTATATTTTTTCTTTCTCAAGTCAACAGGAGGTTCATCTGGTGGCAATCCTGCTAAGTTTCCCCCACTAGCAGTCATATCTTCTCTAATGATATTTATTATTTTGTCTAGTTTGAATTGTTCCATATTTTAAATTGATTGCAAAATTTCTAAACATTCATAATCAATTGGAATTTCATTGACAAAAGATTTTGGATATTCTGGAACTCTATTTAAAAATACTAAAAATGTTTTCATAGATGACCAAAGTTCTCTTTCAATTTTAAAAAATAAAAGAGGCAAAGCAGCATCATTAAAGATATTAAACACGGTAATAAAATGATTGATTAGGAGATTTGTTTTTAAATCTCCTGTTCTAACATACTTTCTTAGTAACTTTTTAATATACTTAAATCTACTTAAATCTTCAAAAAAATCCTCTTGCGTTATCGCTTGAGGATTGTCATAATATTTTATTGCAAACAAAATATAATTATCTTCATTCAACTCATCAAACTTCATAGATTATTATGGAAGAAATACATCATTGTCATTAGCATCACCAGTTGCATATGGAGTATATGCTCCAGTAGAAATGCCAGACATTGCAACTAAAGTTTCTGATTTAACTCTAAACTTACCATGCATGTCCATGTAGGTATGAACTCCTACCCATCCAGCATGTGCTACCTTATATGCCCCCACCTTTCCTTTAACAGTTGCTGTTGCACCATATCCAACTTCTTGAATAGAAACACCATAAATGGTGTTGGTTAAACCACTTGAAGTAGTCTGAATGCCAGAATAGTTAGTATCATGAAGAGTGTAAATTGGCTTTCTTGACATTGTATAAGCAACTCCAACTGGAACTGTTCCAATTATGTGTTGAGTTGATGCAATTGAAACAAGTGTTGCTGATGTAATTCCAGAAATTACAGCTTGTCCATAAGTGCCACCAACTCCAATACTAATTACTGCACCAGTATCAACTCCAACTGCAGTGAATGAAGTTCCAGAACCAGTAATAGTCTTTGCAGTAAGATTTACTGTAATTGTCCCAGCTGAATAAATACTATCTGCTTTTCCCCAAAGAGCCATGTGACTTTCCTTGAATAAGATTTCTTTCTTAATTTATTTATAAAAATAGGAGACCTTTAGAGGTCTCCTAAAAGTTTTATTGTTTAAACAATTATGGGGTTAAATCTTTAGCACCTTTTTCTTTCAGAACATTTTGTGCCTGAAGTAGAATAAGGGAAAGAATGCCATTTGATTTTACCTTTGGGTTTGCTCCCATTGCTTCTGAAATTGCAAACAGTACAGTTACAATTAAAGTTTGATTAGCAATACACCATGCTACTAATGCCGACATAATAACCTCTGTATGTGGTCAATTCTATTTATTTTTTGAGATCTTTTAGAACTTTATCCGCTGCTGCAGCAAGTTTGTCTTGCTTACCTTTGACTTTTCTATTTGCTTCAGGTGCTGCAGACTTTGGTGTTGGAGTGGTTTTAACCTTTCCAGTAGTTCCAGAAGATCTTAGACCAGTAAGAACAGTTTCACCTTTGCTATGAATTGCAGCAGTTCTTTCTGCTTCCTTCTTTGCTTTCTTTCTCTGAGCATCAGTCATAACTCTTTGAGTTCTTTCTGATGCAGGTCTCAGTTTTGACTTCTTAGAATCATAGACACCCTCAAAAAGAGGAGTTCTTTTCTCAACAAAAGCAAGTACAGATTCAGTTGCAGATACCTTCATTCTTTGTGCTTGTTGGGCAACTTGGAAATCTGCTCTCTCCTTAGCAACCTTTGCTCTTGCTGCCTTTGCCTTTGCTGCTGACATTGGATCTTGCTTTTGTCTTTCAGCATCACCTTTTGCAGGCATACCATAAGTATTACCTTGCTCTTCAAGTTCAACTGACTCATAGATATCAATCAATTCTTCAAGAGAGAATTGTTGAATATCATATCCCTCTTCAACCAATTCTTCAATCCAGAGTTTTACCTCTTCTTTTACATGAGGTGCTGATTTAGATTTTTGACAAGATGATTCTGAAATTTTTGGGCTAGTGTCAATCTTATTCTTAACTCCTTTTCTCACATCAAGTCTATCATTCTTACTCGACTTGCTATGAAGATCTCTTTCTTCTTTTACTTTCTTCTTGAACTTTCCAGAAACTTCTCCCTTTTCATATCCAACACCATCCCCATCATCATCCCACCATCTCTTGGATGACTTTTTCTCTTTGTCATCTTCTTTTTCACCTTTCTCTTTCTTTTCCTTTTCATTTTTTTCGTGCTTTTCTTCTTTCTCTTTCTTTTCCTGAAGAGAAAGTTCCCTAATGTCTGAAAAAGTGTCAGCCCAAATGTTGGTCATTTATCTTACTTATGGTTTATTTTTATTTATACTAAAGCAACATCTTTAATCCAAGATTTGAACATGATACCTTCTTCTGTCACGCAAATAAGATGATTAGCACCAGATCTAATAATTTCTCCTCTCAATCCAGTGTTGCAACTTTCAACTATATCACCAACTTTAAATAAATTACCAAATACATAATTTTCTCTTAATCCTTTTGGATCTAGATCAGGAGCAATCTTCCAAGTTTCTTTTACTTCTAGAGACCCCCCAAGTTCAGAAAATATTTGCTTGATGAGTTTGGGTTGAACTCCAGTTGGCATTGCTTTCTTAAATGCCTCAAAGTCTCCAGATGCTGCTGCCTTTCTTGCAACAGATGAGTTCTCTTCTGCATCTGGATCTTTTGGTCCAGATGAAACTACATTGATAGAACTGAAATTGTAAAGTTGACCATTCTGCTTCTTGGCAAGATTATCAATTTCAGAACATCTTTCAGCACCACATACAATATTAATAGAAGTATATCCCTCTTGATTTAAGAATGATAGAACATCAAAAATAGTCTTAAACTCATCACTATCAATGATCCTATCTGCATACTCAGGGAACATTGCTTTCATATATTCAATCTTAGCATCAGCAGGAAGTGGATTTTTTTTACCATCTTGTGTTCTAGATGGGAAAATATAAAAGTTTCCACCAGATGCTGCTTGCTTTAAAGCATTCAAAAGATTCTTGTGTGCTTTAGTTGGAGGATTAAACTTACCAAAAGCAACAGTAACTACATCACCACTAGGACCTTTTTGTTGCTGCTGAGATCTTCTTGCACTTGATCCAGATGCTTGAGATTTTTTAGTCTTCTCTGATGATGTTTGTTGTGGTTTTGCTCCAACTCTTTTTGGTGCTGGTTTTGCTTTTCCTAATTTCTTAGATTTTACATCAACAGGTTTTTGGGTACTAGAGGACTCTTCTTCGGATTTCTTTTTCTTTTTCTGATCTAAAAATTGAAGTTTTCCTTTTATTGTTTGTGCTTTTCTAGCACCTTCTCTATCTATCCAATAACCGTGCCCATCTCCAGACAACCCAAGTTTTTTTGCTTGTTGAGCAGCTTGGGAAGTTCTTGCTTCTGTTATAAACTCTAAGAATCTTTTCATTTATTAATTTCTGAGTATATCAAATCCTGATTGTCTAGAATATACTGCAATCCTATGCCTTTGGCATGTAAATATTTATCTTTCTTATCCTTTGGATCTTTATATTGATCCATAAAAGAAGAATAAAACCTAGAAAAATTTTCTATGGTTTTCTTCTTCAATTGTTTAACCTTCACATGTTTTTTGTAGATTGGAATTAATTCCTTAAAAAATTCTTCCATTAAGTATCAAGTAAACTAAAAAGACCTCTTTCATTATTTACTTCAATTCCACATTCTTCAGTAAATTTCTCAAGATCTCTTCTAGATGGATTATTGATTCTTTCTCTTGCCATATCATGATAATCATCAGATAGATCAAATCCAATGTAATTATGACCAAGAAGTGTAGCAGCAAGACCAGTAGTTCCTGAACCACTATAAGGATCAAGAATTGTTCCAGGAGATTCCATTACTGCTTGGATGCATCTGAGGGGAAGAACAATAGGGAATGGTGCAGGATGAGGATTCTTCATCTCAGGACCAAACTTCCAAACTGATCCATAGTTTACAGATCTTCTAGGAAGTTTAGGTCTCTTGGCACCTTTACACAACCAATAGATTCTTTCATCAATCTGAGTAAATCTGTATCCAGAAATCTCAGGACCACTTCCCCTGTTCCAAATGATTTCTTCTCTGATGTGCCACTTAGTTTTAGGCAACCATGCCCAAGGAGATGTAGCATTACCACTCAAATACCTGACCTTATGATTATAGAAAAGAGAACCACCCTCTTTAGTTTTATCAAAGAGAATGTTTAGTAGTTCAATTTGCTGATCTTGATATACATCTTCTGGAAGAGAATCATCAAACTTATCATATTCAATTTTACGAAACAAACCACCACCAATTTTTTGTTTATTGTATGGTGGCGAAGTTACAGTACAATCAATGGAGTTATCATCAAGTTGTTTTGCCAACTCAATGCAGTCTCCAGTTCTCAGGTCAATCATAGGGTCTCCAGTATTTTACCAGTATAGCACATTACTGGACCTTGATAAAGGGTCCAGAAAGGTCTGCCTGACTAATGTTCATTTTTGATGATAGGAAGTACGCATGAGTGATAAGTTCTGCTAATTTATTTTGACTTTTTGCTTCAATAAACATTTTGATATATCTAAGAATTCTAAGTTTGCTTCTTAGTTTAACTGCAAAATTTTTACCTGAGGGATTTGGTGATTGTTCATCAAGAAGAAATGCTTTTTGAATAAACTCTTCTGGAGTACAAACTTTTCCCATATAAGAAATTTTACCAAAGTCTTTAGATATAGTTTTATCTGAAATAATATCTGTAAAATACTCCTGCCAATATTTTAAATGGGTAGCAGTAAATTTTCCATTTAGTGGTATATTATGATTAATTTCTTCTCCTGTATATTTTTTAACTAACTCTGCCATTTTAGGAGCAGGAATTGCTCCATTTCTTGCAGTAGCATTTACATATTTTCCTTTGTTATTAGCAACCCTATCTCTAGGTTCAGTTGCATGAGCAGCAGTACTAGAAACTTTACTCTCCCAAAAATATCTTTTAATATATTTTCCTGCTTTGAATTGAGCTTCAAATGTTAAAGAGTTTCCTGCAAAATCATTATCTCCACCTCGTTTAGCAATTTCCATATAAGTAAACATATCACCTATAAGTTCACCTTCATGAACTTCAATACCATCTGGACCAACATCTAAATTAGTTTCATACACATGAGATTCTGGTTCTGCTTTTGTTGGTTTTTTAAGAGAAATTCCAAGAAGAGTTTTACTTGCCAAAAGTTTACTTAAATAAGCATTAACAGTTCCAACAAATACTTCAGGTGCAGTAGTTCCATCTGAAAACTCTTCCTTAAGAAGATCAATCATGTCTTTTACTTTTTTTTCCTCACCTGCCTTTATCATATAAACATCAGTGGTATTCCAACTATCTTTTTTTCCAGTAAAGAGTTGTTGTTGAGGTCTATTAAAACTAGACCAAATATAATCATAAATGTTTGTTGTTTTTGTTGCAGGTAAAGTTTTTGTAGATCCACCATATCTGGCATACTTCCAAGAAGTATCTCTATTACCTTCAGTATGACCAAGATACTTAATTAATGCTTTTGCCTGCTTTAGCAATCCAAGATACCATTCAGAATCCATATTTGGAAATTCTGTTTTTAGATCATTGTATAGTTCTAAGTCTTGGTTTGGAGTTAAATCAGCTCCTCTTTCTATAGCATGATAAAAAACAACTATAGAAGCTGCTTCAAAAAGATCTGTTTCGGTTGCCATTTATTTTAGTTTATAATTATCTATCATCCTCAGAACGATTTTCTGAGTAATAAACATTAAAAGCACCACCAGGATAACGCTTCTCAAGTTTTTTAACATTTCTAGCAATCACTTCATCAATAGAAGTGCCAAGTGCTTGAGTTGCTTGAGCAACATACCACATAATATCACCAAGTTCAATGATAAGGTGCTCTCTATTATCTTCATTCCAGGGTTTGCCTTGGAATACCATCTTCTTTACAATTTCCAAAAACTCACCACCTTCAGCATTGATGCCAACTCCAGCAGTAAGAAGTCTTTCAATGTTTGCACCTTTGCCATCCAGTTCAACTAGACGATCAGAGAGAGCAAGAAAATCCTTGGATGCATCAGAAGTTACAGCATCTACAAAGTGTTCATATTTTTGAAAATCAACTTGTTCAGTCATCAGAATTTAAAACCTGCGAATTTACTTTGTTTTGGTTCATCATCATAAGTATACTCTTCATCTTTCCCAGAGTCAAGGATATCATCCTGTGCCTTCTGTTCACAATCATAGAGTCTCATCTTTGCCCTATCAATACCAACAATGAACCTTTTGTTGACTGTAGGATCATTATATCTATTCTTCAATTGCTTCACCATAATCTGTCCCAACTGTTCCAACTCTTCTGTACTAATAAGGGCAAACATAAGATCAGCAGTAGCAGGGAGACCAAAGGACTCAGAAGTATCAGTAAGTTCAACATCAGAGTTGCCATAACCACTGCGAGTGGTCTGGGTAGCAGAGACAATGGGAACATTGAATTCCACTGCCAATCCACGTAACTCTTCTGCAATTGCCTTAACATACGAATAAGAATTAACAGAGAAGTTTGACTTATACCTAGAGGAACCACAAATGTTAAGGTAATCAATGAAAATAATATCAGGTCTAAATGACTTTTTGAGAGATAATTCATTTAAAAGAGATTTAAAGTGTCCAACATGTGCAGAAGCAGTTGGGTACTCTTTGATAATAAGAGTTCCTTGAGTCTTCTTAGAAATATTATTTACCTTAGTATCAAACATTTGTTTGGGAAGTTCTGCAATATCCTTGATATTAACATTCAAAAGATTCGCATCAATTCTTTCAGCAATCCTGTCCTCAGCCATTTCAAGTGTAATGTAGAGAACATTTTTCCCCTGCATGAGGACGGAGCTAGCCATGTGGCACATGAATAGACTTTTCCCGACACCTGTACCAGCAAGAGCGATATTGAGAGTCTTGTTAGGCAGACCACCTTTTGTAATTTTGTTGAAGTACTCCAGATCAAATGGGATTTTGTCTTCTTTCTTGTGGTAAGATTCATATCTTTGTTCGTAGTCATTAAGATAGTCGTGTCCAATATGGTTATCAAAACTTACTGCAAGTGCTTCTTGAAGAATTGATGGAATTGCATCTCTAGATTTCTTTTCATCTTGACCATCTGCAATCTTAATTGATTCCATTAGTGCAAGATAAATTGCTCTATCTCTACACCATTTTTCAGTTGTGTCTACTAGCCAATTATTTTCTACTGGAGAATCATCTAGTTTAGAAACATAATCGCAGATAGTCTTGTATGTATCATCTGTAATATCAGATCTTTTTTCGGTTTCAATTATAAGAACTTCTTTGGTTGCAAGATCATCATATGACAAAATAAACTTACAAATCTCCTCAAAAACTACTTTCTCATGAAGATTTTCAAAGTATTCTGGTTTCAAAAAAGGTAGAACCTTTCTACAATAATCATTATTAAAAATAAGATTTCTGAGAATGGTAGTTTCAACTTTTTCCATCAATTACTCCTAGGGATTACGTTTGTGGTGAGGAACATCAAATACAAATGTTATCCTATCTGTGTCTCCAATGTTTACTGCACTATGCATCATTTTATTATTAAACCAAAATAGTGTTCCAGGTTCAACCACAATACTTTCATCACCAACAGTGTATTTGTACTTCCCAGCAATTGAAAGATGATATCTATCTTTTGTCAAGTAGTAAGTTCCTTCATCAATGTGAAATCCAACTTCTTGTCCAACAGGCAAAGATAAAAAAGCACACCTACGATACTTTTTAAAATACTTATTTAATATCTTAAAAACTTCAGTGTGATGTTCACATGCTGGTGTTTTTACACAAAGTTCAGAATTAAAAGCAAGTTCTCCAGGTTTTCTCACAGCACCCATGATAAGTTGCAAAACATCTACTGTGGTTCTATATTTTTCTGGATCAACTTGCTTTGTATTGTCTGTTTTTTGAGACCCCCAATCATTTGGATATTTCTTTAGTTGGTCTACAACTCCAGAAACATCTATTCCAGTTTCAATAATCCTAATATTATCCATAAGAGAATTCTTGTTTTGCTGCTTCATCCAAAGCTTGCATTACATCTGGAGTAAAGTATTTTTCTGGATTCTCCATAATAGTTTTGCCATATTGAGATGTTCCATCTTGGGTTTCATATCTAGTTCCAGACTTTTTGAAGATCTCATATTTCTCTGCAAGTTCCAGAAGACCATAATACTTATCAAGACCTCTTTCATCATAGTAAAGACGAACTTCTACTGTCTTGTTTTCTTTACTAAGTCTTGATTTGTGAGTTGTTGCTTTGATAATATTTCCAACAACTTCTGTGCCATCCTTTTCTTTTTTCTTAGAAAGGTAGATGATAGTAGATGCAGAATACTTAAGACCAGAACCACCACTCATTTCTTTCATTGGAATATAAGATCCAACAACATCATAAGTGTGGTTTGTGACAATCATTGGAATTTTTGCCTTACCAAGTTTAAGGGTAATCATTCTAAATGCACCTTTAACAAGTTGAGATTTGGTCATATCACGAACTTGCTTATCATTCAGTGCATCTTCAATCTCCTTCTCTGTGGAAAGCATCCCAAGAGAATCTAGCACAAACATACAAGGTTTACGTTCTCCCTCTTTTTTCTTCAGATAAAGATCAACTGCCTTAAGTGCTTTAGTCCTAAACTCTTCAATTGTTACTACATTGATTACAACAATCCTATTAATGTCAAGACCTCTACTCTCTAGCATTGATTTTGTTACTGCTGCTTCAGTATCAAAATACAAGCAGTAACCATCAGGATTGCTGTCAAGAAAGTGCTTAACAACTGCAAGAGAAAAGAAAGTTTTTCCCGTAGAACTCTCACCTGCAATTGCAGTGATCTTGTTACCAGATACACCACCAAAGATACTCCCACTGACAAGAGCATTAAAAATGTACGAACCTGTATCCACATAAGTTTCAGATTCATCAATATCTGCTGCAAGTTGCGTGTATTCTCCCCCAATCTCTTTTACAATGTCTTTTAAGAAGTCCATAAGTTATACAAAGAAAGATGCTAGTGTGTTAGTTTTTTCTGTTCTCCAATCAATACATTGAAGAATTGTTTTCAGAGGTTCAAGAAAACTTTTTTCAAATTGAAGTTCATAATCAACATATTTACTAATATTCAACTCTTTAGGAAATTGTTGAATAAAGGAAATAACATTTTCATGGATAGGATTTGGTTTCTGCAGATAGCAAAATTTGATTTTTTCTCCATTGTTTATTACTGGATACTTGTTGTCCAGTTTACTTTTTTTGATATAGTGATTATATAGCAATACTCCTCTAATGTGAATGGGAGTTCCTTTCTCATAGATAGAACTTACTGATCTATACTTGTTGATATTATTAGCAGTTCTTGGAAATGAGATGTCTTCTGGAGGAAGGTTATAAAATTGCTTTCTACTCTTTTCAATAAAATTAATCATGTCATCTTCGGTTTTAGTCATGATAATCTTAAATGCTTCTTTAATCATGCTTCTACATGGAGCAGGAGTAGAAGATTTAACTGCCTCAAGACCCATGATCTTAAGTTTAGGTTCAGAATATCTGACACCTTCAGAATCCCAAACATTGAGAATGTATCTTTTCTTTGCAGTCCAGATTCCCCTTTCTGCAATATTCTCCCTCTTCATCTGCATTTTCTGTTGGTAAGCATTTACATACTTTGCCAGTTCTTTGTAAGAACTTTCAATATACTTTTCAAGTTCCATTTTACAGATCTTATCAAGGAAGTTGACAATGCCCTCAGTAGTTTTCTCTCTTCCCTTGTATACAGTTTCAACCAGAGGACCCATATTAAGATAGATAGAATCAGTATCTGAAGCAATAACATAATCAACATCCTCTGTTTTAAGAATCTTATTCAGGTACTTATTCATTTCATTTTCAATCCATCTGATTGAAACCTGTCCAGAAAGAGTAACTGCCTCAGCATTTTCAATCCTAAAGTATCTGAAATATTCATTACCAACTGCACCATAAGCAGAGTTAAGAGAAATTTTCTTTGCCATTTGGATGTTGTTGCATCTGGCAATCTCTTTGATTAATTCTACAGTAGGAGTTTTCTCATATTGTTGTTTTGCCTCAAGCATTTTCTTTTTATAGATGACACGATCAGTATACATCTTTTCCATGAGTTCTGGGAGAAATCCTCTTACGTCTTTCCTAAACTGTGATCCATTTGGACAAATACAATAAGGATAATCTTCTGGAATATTGACTTGCTTCTTTAGAATTTTATCTACAGATGCTCCAGGGAATTTATCTTCAATTAGGGTTTCTGGCGAAATATTGTATTGCATAATCAAGTGTGGATATAGAGAATTAAGGTCAAAACTCACAACCCAATCATGTTTTCCAATAATAGGATCTTTTACATAGGCACCTTCATACCTTTGATCCTTTTTAGTTTCTTTCTTAAATGGAATTACAATATTCTTATTTTTTAGATAATTATAAATGATAGCATCCCACATTCTAACTTGATAGAACACATCATTGAAGTTACTCTTAGCATCAAATGCCATGGTAATTGCCAGTTCAATGAGGCGCATTTTATCCTCAAGTCTGTCTACCAGTTCTACGTCAACAATGTTGTATTCTACAAACTTTTGCCAATCTTTAGTGTAGAACTCTTTAAATGTATCATATTCAGAGTGGTCCAACTTCTTTTGACCAAGTTCAACATTGGCAATATGATCCAGTCTATAAGACTCTTGATTTGAATAAGTAAATTTCTTATACAGCTCAAGATAATCAAGAATAGTAATTCCAGCAATATCTACCCTAGTCTGTGGTCTTCCAGAAATAATTGCTTCTGATTCTGTGACAATTCCCCAAGGAGAAAGTTTTTTAACTGCTTTCTCCCCAAAGATTGCATTAATTCTTCCACAAAGATATGGAATATCATAAAGATCACAATTCCATCCAGTGATAACATCTGGATGATTTGAATCCCAATAAAAAAGAAACCTATCAATCAAATCAGTTTCATCTCTGCAGTGAATGTACTGAACATTCTTCTGCTTGCTTTTGAATGGTTTTACACCCCATGTAATAATATTCTTAGTGTTATAATCCTGAATAGAAATAGTCAGAAGTTCTTCTTGACAACTTTTCACATCAGGAAATCCATTTTCAGATGCAACCTCAATGTCAATAGTAATTAGTTGAATTTTACTAATATCAAACTTGATTGCATCCTCTGGATAGTTATCTGAGATGTACTGATTGATGTATCTGGTATTTCCATATAGTTGAAAATTTTCTATGTTTTGATACTTATCAATAAATTCTCTAGTTTCACGAATGGTTCCAGGTTTAACTTGGTCTACATAATTTCCCTCAAGAGTTTTGAATTTAGTATTCTTATTTGTACTTACATACAAAGTTGGGTAAAAGGTTTCCCTATTCTTAAAATGCTCGCCATTATCAAACCCCCTGGAAAGGATTTCATTCCCCACCAGGACAACATTAGTGTAGAATTTCATTTAATAAGTTCTTGGTATTTCTCAAGTAAAGTTGGTTTTGGTTCAGTAATTGTCAGAATTTTATCTGAACTCATCATGAACACATCTTCATTTGTGTATCCACACAGAAATGGTTCTAGTGTTAAATCAAGACATGGCAACTCAGGTTTTTTGATAACAAAAGGTTTTGTTAATTTGCAGTCTGGTTCTCCCAGTTCACATACAACTTCATCAATCTGACTGATTAGAATCAGATTGTTTGTCAATGCTATCAACTTTACCATTTACATGCTCCAAATAAGATTCTCTAACTTCATCCAGTGGTTCAACCATAGAAACTACCCAGTCACAAGGAATTGGGATTTCTTTCTGTTTAGATAGAGGAACATAGGGATAATAAGTTACGCTACTAGGAGTGCCATCATTTCCATCATTCAGTCTAGTGATAAATGGATCTTTAAGAAGATATCCAATCACTTTATCACCAGAAAGCATTTCTCTCACATCAGCAATGACGTCTTCATAAGACTTCAGAACTAAAAGTTTAACAGACATAATTTTCTAAAGTTAATGTTTTATCTTGTAGTTTTAAAATGTGATCTGCAAGTTTGTCAATGTATCCTTGATTTCTCAGTTCTTTAAAAACAAGATTTTCAAAGGCAAACTCACCACCTTTATCTAGGGCAGAATTTCTCATGTCCCTTAGTTTTTTGAGTAGACTTTCTAATGCTTTTTCGTTATTAGCATATCTGATAGTCCTGTCAATCTTATTCATCATATCATGGACCTTGGTGTTTAGCAAGTCAGAGTCAAGTTCTCCAGTGAACTTTTCTGGTTTAATTAACCATTTATTTGACTTTAAAGAAAAAACTCCTTGACTTTTTCTTCTATCTTTTCCAGGTTCTTCCACATATGGTTCAACATCATGACCATATACTTTCACATCATGAGTAGCAATCCAAAGTTGTTTTTTAGTTTGATAATAATCAGACATTATATCAGGACAAACATCAGTATCTACTACTATATGAAGATCTAAATCTGAATATTTTGTATAGTTATATCCTGCATTTCCACCTAACAAAAGGATATCTTTTACTTTAGACTTCTTAACATCAACATAATCTGCCCATGCTTGAGCAACTTTTAAAAGATGAGTTCTTACCTCTGGTTTTAACTTCTCCCCATTCCAGAAAGTAGGATTTAATTTATCATGGACTCTAAATGATATTGATTCTCCAAGAAAAGTCTTATAATTTTTCATTAATCCTTTTTATAGGTATTTATAAAAAGGGGGGAAGTGGATGGTCTTAGTCATCCCTCCCCCTGCGCCGACGATATTCAATACTATTTAGAACCAAACCTTCTTCTTCTGATGTTCTGGAACAATCTTACAAAGTTTAATTGTAAGAAGACCATCTTCAAATGTTACTTCTTTTACCTCCACATCATCAGAAATTGTCCAAGTACGAGTAAAGGCTCTGTTTGCCAATCCATGATGGACATATTCTTTATCCCCATTAACCTCTCGTTCTCCCTCAATGAAGAGTTTGTTATTTTCTGTATAGACAGTAATCTGATCTTTTTTAAATCCTGCAAGAGCAACTTCTACTCTAAACTCAGTATTACTTTCTTTAATTACATTGTAGGGTGGGTAGTTTGTATCTGTCTGATGAAGTGCTCCAAGTCTATGAAACCATTCATCCATACCAATAGAATATTTGTCAACATCATTCAGGAATTTTTCTATATTTCCTGCATTGTATTTTGTTAGTGTGTACATAGTAGACCTCTTTAAGCATCTGTGTTTATGGATCCATAAGGCATCCAATACTAATTATAAAACATTCAATAAAAAAGGGGATGTTGAATCCCCTACAAAATCATTCTGTTTCCCCTACCTTTTTCTTCTTTGAACCAATATTATATTTGGTTTCTAATGTCCACTCATTCTTTTCTTTGTAAGAAAGAACTTTAATTTGATTTAATGGCGCAATATCTGAGATTTTATTTACATCTACAATAGTAATCAGACCCCAATCAGCAAGCAGTTGAGCAATTCTATTGCGTCTCTGCACATCATTTACAGTAAGATTTGCATGTTTGCCATCAAGAGCAAACAATTCCTTAAAGTGAACAAGATAATATCTACCTTGTTTATGAAGAATATGACAAGATTGATAAATCTTCTTTTCCTTTCTAGAAGCAACACCAATCCTAGTAAGTGTCTCACGAACCTTCAAAAAATCATCAGGTTCATTAAGAATAACCTCTACCATTTGATCTGGTGTCCACTTCACTTCAGGTTCTTGAACAACACTCATTTTGTTCCTCCAGTTTCAAGTTTTTGTCTAATAAAGTTAATTTGATCTTCTCTAAGAATTTTCAAAGCTTGCTCTGCCTTTTCATTACTATACTTATAGTAAGATTTGACTACATCAAGGTCTTTGATCTTATCCTTACGAATCCAGGGAGAATATCTCTTTTTGATTCTTAGAGTATTTATAAAGAAGTCATATTGAAGTTTTTTGTCCAATGAATGATACTTATTCATTTCATTAGCATACATTAAAGTATCAATATGAGCAGATAAGCACTTGTTAATAATATATGGAGGATAGTCTTTAATTGAAGATGGATCTTCATCCATAATATTGGATTTAGATTGGTTGATAGAGTTCAACCAATCTTTCAATTCATAACTCATAATTAATCAAAATCAATTCTTTTCGTTGATGTTGTTCTTTCATATAATCACCAACAGACCTCATGGTATATGTGTGAGCAAACTCAATTGCCTTCCAATTTTTAAATCTCTCCTTAATTAATTGATTTGAATTATAACTAACCATCATATCAAACTCATACTTATTACAATCTTCAGCAAACTTATCATGATCAAATGATTTATGCATTGACCCTTTGTTTCCATAAAGATTGTCCTTAATGTCATAAGGTGGATCTAAGTATAAAAATGCCTTTGGATTATAATCTTCTAAAATATAATCATAAGAATAATTTGTAATCTTCCAATTTTCAATTAATTTTGAGTATCCAGGCAACCTTTCAATTCCAGAAACTCCAAAATTATTTTGAGATGCTTGCTCAGAAAATGAAGAACTTTCAGTCAATCCACTGAAGGAACATTTATTTACTATATAAAAAGCAACAGCACGATCAAAATTTGACACTTCCAAATTATTAATTTTTTCTCTAGAAACTAAAAATAATTGTTTTGCTTTATCTGGAGTGTCACATAACAATTTAAGTTGAAGTATAGAAGTAGAAAGATCTGGTCCAAACATCTGGAGTTGTTGCCAGAAGTTTACAAGAGGTTCATAAAGATCATTTATCCAAATGGGGATATTTGGATATCTTTTAGTTACCTCAAGTGCTACTGAACCACCACCAACAAATGGTTCTCTATATTCATTATAATTTTCCAAATCAGGAAAGTATTGAAATAGTTTTGGAACTGCCCTGGACTTACCCCCAGGATAACGTAAAGCGGTTTTAAGATTTTTCATAATCAGGTTTATGGTATTTCAAATATTCCCAAAAGGTAAGTTTCATCTCCTTTTGAGTCATCCCACAGTGCTTTGCTGCAGCAGGAAGAGTCATCTTTGATCTAAAGAGACCTTCATTTGCTTCTCTTACATTTTCAGGAGTTGTCTTTACTGGAATATCTCTTAGTTGGCTATAATTCATTTAAAATTAACCTCACACATAATCTCAGTAAGGGCAGCAAGAAGATTAATTTCTTGATCTGCTACAAATGCACTTTGATATTGATACTTAGCAACAATAAGGACAGCAGCAGCAATGCTGGGACCATCCAGTTTTGAATACAGAGCATCATATACAGTTCTAAGAATAGAACTGGTGTCATTATCTAGGTTTGACACTACCCACTTACGAACTTCAGAGAAGTTCTTTTCCTTGAGATATTTAATTAGATCATTGGTTTTTACATCATCAAATGATGCAAGAATTGCAGAATCAATCTTTCCACCAACTGAGTACCTCTGACATTCATTAAGAACACGTCTCCAGTCAGGGAAATGTTTATTGATTATTTGGGCAAGGACTTTTTGATCATAGATTACCATTTCCTGATCAAGAATATCTTGCAGCCTCCTAAAGAATGCTCCTGCAATTTCTGCCTTTTCCTTTCCTTTAATGCCGAAATCAACAACTGCACACCTTGAATGGAGAGGTTCAATGATCTTATTCTTATAGTTGCAGGTAAAGATAAACCTGCAGTTCTTATAGAATGTCTCAATATTAGCCCTAAGCAGGAGTTGTACATCTGAGGTTGTATTGTCAGCCTCATCAATAATGATGATTTTGTGTTTTGCATCCGAAGAAAGTGATACAGTAGATGCAAAGTTTTTTGCTTGATTTCTTACAGTATCCAGGAATCTTCCTTCATCAGATCCATTGATTACATAAAAATCTGCTCCTAGTTCATGGCACAGTGCCTTTGCTACTGTGGTTTTACCACATCCGGCAGGACCTGCAAGGAGAAGATTAGGAACTTCCCCCTTCTCTACAAAATCTTTGAATGTCTTTTTTGTTGCTTCTGGAAGAATACAATCTTCAATTTTTTTAGGACGATATTTTTCTACCCAAAGAAACTGTTCGCTCATAATAAAATAATCAAATTTACAAGGGTTGTGGACCACCTACAATAATTGCAGAGGGAATGTATGCCTGTGCAACTTTTGTTGCATGACATTGATTATTTGCCTCTACAATTATTTCAAGATATCTATTGTCATTAGGCAATTTATATCTGACTTTATATTTCATCCAAAACTAGAATCAGGTTCAAGAGCAATAAAATAGTTTAGATTATACTTCTCATTAGTAAATTTAGAAATACACTTCTGAGAAATAACCACGCTGTAAGATCCAGGAATGATCTTAATATTTTCTACTTTGAAATTGAAAGTAAACTCACAATCAGTTTCACCAACAACAATGGAATACTCATTAGAAGTATCATTCTTCTTATCACGAACAACAAGTCTAATTACTCCTGCTTCACCAATGGCAGAAAGATCTGGAAGTTGATAAACAGCAGATGCTTTGATCAGTTTATCAAGTTGAGAGTGCTCTAGTTGAAAGCAAACATCTTGAGTAGGAAGAGAAATTTCTTTCTCTGGAGGAGAAATAATGACCTCAGGATCAGCAAAGAAATATTTTACCTTTCGCTTTCCTTCCCTAATCACAAGATGACTATCATTGCTAAAATCAAGGTCTGGATCTTGATGAAGGCCAATTCCATTCAGAAATTGATTAAGATCATAGATTGCAAAATCTTTTGGAAAATCTTCTTCTACATCTGCTTCAGCAAGAATATTTTGCATTACTGAAATAGTACGAAGTTTAGAACCTTGCTTCACTAAAATAGATTGATTAATAGAAGCAAAGTTCTTCAGAATATTCAAAGTTGGATCAGAAAGTTTCATAGGTGCCCTTAGTTTCATTGTGTAGACCAGCAAAGTGATAAAGGAGAATACAATAGTGGATTGCCTTCAGAATGTCCATCTTTGACTTACCATTCTTTTTACCAAACCTAGAAAGATACTTAATAGCATTAGACCTAGTAAATGGTTCTGCATCTCCAATGCTTTCAATTAGGTCAAGAGTTTGAGTCTTAGATTGTTCTGAAGTATAGTGAGACTTATATGTGCTTACAAGATATTCTTCAATTTGTTTTAGGGTTTTATCTTCATTGTACTTCCAAAACCCATTTTTATTAGTTTCTTCGCTCATATCAAGGTTAACTGTGTGTACCAAATACTCTAGATCACTGTGCCCCCAAGGAGGCATAATAATAGATTCATCCTCAGGTTTAAACATAACAAAATTTATAATTTGTCAACTAATATAATAGCACTCCAATCAGTCAGAGTCAACCATCATACTAAATCCTTTTTTCTTTTCAAACTTAATTGTTTGATCAAACTTCTCCAACAAATCATCTACTTTATGAGAGATAACAAATGTATTTGAATCTTTAACTACAAACTTAATGATCTTTGTAAAATAATCTGTTCCTGCTTCATCAAGTGAACTATCAAAGACCTCATCTAATATGAGTAAGTTTGTATTTATTGAGTTTTTAACTTTGGCAACTTCTCTCCAAGTGAAGAGTAGTGCCAGATCAATCCTCATTTTTTCTCCTTCCGAGAATGATGAGTATGAGAAGTCTTCATAAATTGGGTTTAAAGCCTTCTCATTAAACTCTTCGTCCAGAGTAAAGTTTACAGGGAAGTCTAAAATTTCAAGATACTTATTCAAGTTAGAATTAATAACTGGAAGATATTTCTTTATAATTTTAGACTTTGCACCATCATCTTTAAGGAGTAAGTTAATAAACTCGTAGTTTTGCAGTTCTTCTTTTTTATTATATGTATCTTCTAGAATAGTATCTAGAGATTCTTGTAGGGATTTTAACTTTGCATACTCAGTATTTGTGTCTTGATTTTGGGATGCAAGTGTTTGAATTTCTGATTCAAATTCTTTGATTTGTTTTCTAAGTCCAGAAATTTTAACGTTGTTAAAATTAATTTCATTGTTGAGTTGAGTTACCTCTTTAGTAATTGTTAGGAAATCATTTTGTTTCTTTGTTTCAACTTCAATCGACTGTTGAAGTTCTTTTTGTCCCTGCTGAACCTCTTTTGCTTTATCCTCAATGTTTGCAATTTTATTTAACCGAAAATCTTCTTCAATATTTTGAGTGCAAGTAGGGCAAACCCTATTCTTTGAAAAAAATTTATGTTCATCAATAAGAGTTGTAATTTTTTGTTCTATCTTAGCATTTAACTTTTCCAACCTATTAAGCATTGTATCTGAGTATGAGAGGTTTTCTAACTCTTTATTTTTACCAGAAACTTTTAATTGAATTATCTCATTATCCCCAATAATATTATCAATTTCCTCATTAAGAGATATTATTTTTCCCTTTCTACCTTGAATATCTTTTGACTTTCTCTTTTGAATTTCTTCTATCAAATTTTTTTGAGAGTCAATTTTGTCTTCTATATTTTCCTTTTTATAAGATGTTTCTTTTAGTTCATCTCTGAGTTCTTTAATTTTAATTTTTGCAACATCATTCATTGTTGAAAATACTTTTATATCTAACAAGTCCTCAACAACTTCTCTTCTATGCTGAGAAGACAGTTGCATAAAAGGAACAAAATTAGATGACCCAAGAATGACAATTTGAGTGAATGATTTATAGTTTAACTTCAATAGAGATTGTTCTAACCATTTTTGTTGGTCATTGGATGAGGATGTTTGATCCAATAAAACTCCTTCTCTGTATATTTCAAATACAGAGGGTTTCATGCCTCTTCTAATCTGATAGGGTTTTCCACTTACAGTAAAATCAATCTCAACCATACAATCTTTTTCATTGATTGTATTGATTAGTTGATTCTTATTAATTTTTCTAAATGGTTTATTAAACAAAACAAAGGTAAGAGCATCTAGAATAGTGCTCTTACCTGCTCCATTGTGCCCAACAATTAGAGTTGCAGCACTTTGATCTAGTTTAAGTTCTGTCCAATAGTTTCCAGAAGAAAGAAAGTTTTTATATCTTAGGTTCTGAAACTTTATCATAATCAGGGGGAACTACAATGTCATCTTGGGTAATTATAGCATAACTATAATTTAAATGGTCACATGCCATGATGGCAACTTGAGGATTGACCTCTGTTACTTCCATTTCGGGATAGTCTAATTCTTGTAACATAGAAAGGTATCTTTCTGCATCATCCTCTTCTTCAAACATGAACAGAACTTTCTGTCCATATCTGTTTTCAACTGCAAATGCTCCCTCCTTTTCTTCATCACAAACTGTTAGTATGTACATTTTACATCTGAAATGATTCTTGATAGATCAGTTGTATTAGATCTTTTATTCTAGTTTTATTTAACTGCATTTCGGATTCATCAACATACCTTTTAAGAAGAGATAGGGTATCTTCCTTTTCTACTATTTCATCAGCATCAAACTGTTCATTGATTTTAACAGTTTCAATAACCTTTAATTCATGAGGTTGAGATTTGATTAAGGAGTCTAAGAATTTGTCAAACTTTTTCTGATCTGTTTTGTTCTTAACAACTAGTTTAACAATACATCCAGCATATTCACTCAAATCATCTTCAATAGAATCTTCATCATAGTTACATATTTTGAACATTTCAAAGGGATTATTTACATGAGTTATTTTTCCTGTATCAGTATCCCAAATAGTAAACCCTCTAGTATCTCCATAATCATTCCAATAAAGTTGATATGGATTTCCCAAATAATAAATTTTTCCATCATCACTTCTAGTATGATAGTGACCAGAAAATACTTGATCAAACTTATCAAATATGGATTTATCTCTTCCTGATTCCTGAATGTGCCCTCTGTGGGCATAGAACCCTGTCAATTCCAAGTGACCCATGGCAACCCTTGCAGATGTGTTTTGAATTGCTGCTAGGGTCTCAGATTCATTATCTGTAGAGATCCATGGAATGAATAGGACTTGTTGTTCACCAACACTTACATTAGTGGGTTTAGTGTATATGTTGATGTTCTTATAACTTCCAATTAAAAGTTCAGGACTGTTTAATTTATTTGTATTCTTGTAAAAGATATCATGATTTCCAACTACTAAATGAACTGAGTATTTTTTTAGTGGTTCTAAGATTACTTTTTTAGTCCAGTCTATACTCCAGTAATCTGTTGCTCTTCTATTATCAAAAATATCCCCTAAGTGTATAACTGTATCAATTTTATATTTTTCTAAGGTGGGAAAAAATATTTCTTTATAGAACTTCTCAAAGTAATCATGAAATACTTGACTTCCCTTCTTAAAGTTATAATGAGTGTCAGTTATAATAGCAACTTTCATGAAAATCTATAATTAATATTATCTTTAATGTTATTCATGTTTGCAGCATCATAACCAAGTTCAGATGTATCTGCAAAGAAAACTTCATCAAAACCAGACTTTTCAATAATCTTAGTTTTAATTTCAAGTTGCTTTTTCTCTTTTGCAATTCTTCTTAGAAAAGCATAATAAACAATCTGAGTAAAGTATGCAAAAGGATTAGTTCTTTCTACATCAAAATTATCAATATACTGAATGCAATTTTCTATACCATCACAAATCATGTCATCTTTGAACATGTAGTTGACAAAGTTTGGTTTGTAAGATAAATGTGTAGCAATTTTAAGAAAACACTCTCCCAGATATCTTGTGATCCTAGGTTTAGGGAGACCTTTTTCTTTGGCAGCAACGACTTGTTTCTTATACTCAATGAGAGCCAGATGAAATTCTTTATTACTTACGTAGTGTTCTGATCTCTTCTTTCCTTTTGACATTACTGCTAACATAAAATAAGTTTATAGGTTTTCTAATAGTATCATTATTATAACCCCTTGACAAGGAGTTGACAAGGTGAGGTTTGATGACTAAAATAACTCTGTGGGGTTTCAAGAAAAATAATATTTAGCTATTTTTATAAACTTTCTCTAGAGACTTTCTTGCTTCATCTACTTTAGAGATGAATCCCATTTTCCTATCTATATTTACTCTAGTTGAAGATCTGTTGAATCTGTGGTAGACATTGATGATCTCTCCATTGGTAACTTCAGTCATAGTAATGACTTTTGACATATCAATGATGTACATATCATCATCAGGTATTCTCATCCAAGGTTCTACCTTATATCCCGCTATCATACCAGATCTAGTAGTCATTGGGGTAATGATAACAGGATTGTCTAAGATTAGTATTGTTCTGTTTTCTTCATCAGAAGCAGATACTAATGAAAATATTTCTTCACCAGAAACTAATTTAATTGAAGCATAAAACTCTTCTTCCATCATTTTTTAAAATTTATAGTAATTATTTCATAATCAAAATTTTCTTCATTGTAGATTTTTATTCTTTCAACCAAATGATTTAAAGTATAATTTCTTTTACCATTGTAGGTAATATCATCTGCAATGTCATATAATGTAGCAGAAACCTTTTCTTTTCCTTTTCTAAGTACTCTGCCTATAGATTGTAAATTTCTTATTCTTGATTTGCTTGGTGATGCGAATACCACATTGTGTAGGTTTCTAATATTGATACCTGTACTAAAAGTGCCATAAGAAGCAACAATAATTGCATCTGATTCTTCCTCAGTAATTTTCCTTACTAATTCTCTTTCTTCAGTATCCACTCCACCATGAATGAAAAATATTTTTCTATGTTCACCAACATGCTTATTTATTTGCTCATAAAGAGGTTGACCATGAGCAACTACTCTGTTAAAAAGAACTAAAGTATTCCCCTTTAGGTCTGTTACTAAATTTCTTATAAACTTATTTCTTCTTGAATTGCCAATTAAAAATTGAACTTCTTCCTCATAGTCATTGATTTTTTGGGGTTCATGCTTAAGAAGAAGAACTTTAATTTTTAGTTTGGAAAGATAACCTTTTTTGATTAGATCATCAGTTTTAGTTAACTTATAGGTTGGACCAAACAGACCTTCAAGAACTAACTTGTGCGTTTGAGATCCATCAAGAGTTCCAGTAAATCCAAATCTATACTTAGCATCATGAAGATTTGACATTATGCTAATTAAAGATTTTGATTTAAATTGATGTGCCTCATCTCCAATCACAACATCAAAGTCAGAAAAATAATTTTTATCTAACTTATAAATTGATTGCCATGTAGATATTGTTACACATTTATCTGATTCTCTTTCGCTGCCACCATAGACCTTATGGCAGTATTCTGATGCATTCCATCCATAATCCTCAAAGTCCTTATACATCTGCTCTACAAGTGATGTAGTAGGAACTACAAGAAGAATTCTGTAGTTTTTTTCTGTGAAGTATCTGACAACAGAATAAATCATCAATGATTTTCCTGATGCAGTTGGAGAGAGAAGAAGTTTTCTTTTGTATTTCAATGCATCATAAACACCTTGAATTTGATAATCTCTTGGTTCATGAGCACAGATACTCTTCATGTAATCTTTAACGCCTTCATATGAAATAGATTCATCTATTTCTCCAGGGAGACCATAATATTTGTTTTCATTAAACTCAAACTTATAATTGTGGTTATCGCAAAAAGAAATTAATTTATCTAAAAGACCAGCATAAATTTCTCCAGTTTGAATATTAAACATGCGAATTTTTCCATCCCAATGTCTGCTTCTGAACTGAGGCATAAACTTTGCTCCAGGAACATCAAATGTAAACTGGTCACTTAGTTCATATTTGATGTGAGCATCACATTCAACCTTTAGATAAATTTCATTTTTCTTTGTAATAACTAAATCCGACATATCACATACCTGATTGGAATCTCAAAAAGTCAATTGAGTTTTTAATTTGATAAGTTCTATTGGAAATCATTTTTATGATTTCTTCAATATATTTTAATATTGTATCATAATAATCTATTTTTAGTAATATCTTATTGAGGTGCTCATCTGCCTCTAGATATCTTGAAAGACTTTCTTTGTCTCTAATTTTATATGGAAAAGGTTCTTCTTTGTAGATATCTGGATCTGCTTTTCCACTGTAATAATTAGATCTTTCTAATTTTTTAACTTTGTAATTTATAAGTGCTTGCTTCCTCAAAAGAGTTATATTATTATAAATTTCATAATATTTTGAATGTAGTAGTGGAACTTTTAAAGATTCATTGTGAAGATCATCTATATTAATATCTGAATCTTCTTTCCACATCATTTGAATTTCATCAAGAGAAATCATAAAGGAGTTCCTGTTGCATCAACTATCTTATAGTAAGTATACTTGAAGTTTACCTCTGCAGCAAAATATCTAATGTCCTGTTCTGTGGCATCAAACTGTAAAGTTGAAAGATATGTTGGAAACATTCCATAATAAATTACTTGTGCACTAATGTTAAAATTACTGTTTAAAATTTGAAGAGTTCCATCTGACTCTTCATAAAATCTTCCTTTATTAATACCTGGAACTGTGTCTTGAGTTCCTTCATTTTTTAAATCATCATATTGTTCTAAACTATATGGAAATCCTAATCCTCTCATCCAATTTTGAATTTCCATATAGTTCTCTAGGTTTTCATCTACAAGAAACCTGAGACTAAAATCTTCAAAATTCATTTTATCGCCAGGAATATCAATATTTTTTCCATAGCGAGTTTGAATAGCAGATCCCAAGGCAATTGAAGGGATATTTGCAGAGTTAGCAAAAAAGTCTACCTTAGGTGCCTTTTGTAGTTTAAATTTAAACCCAACTGGAGAAAGAAAATTTCTATTTTCTGGTTGGGACCCCCAAGCACTGTTTGCCATTTTTTGAACTATTTATCTCCATAAAAAAAGGACCCCCTGAGGGGTCCTTGAAGAGTAAAGTAAAACTCACATAAGGTTGAGAACTTGTACTCTTCTGTAGTATCTGTTAGTATTCTGTTGGATTCTGCCAAGACCCTGATCGGTACCTTCTGCAAATGGGTTTGCAACCATACCATATCTGGTCTTGAATCCAATCTTAGGCTGGAAGGTGTCCTGACCAACAGCACGTACCATCTGGAGAGGTACATATGGGCAGTAGAAGAGACCTGCATCATAAGGATTGGTTCCTTTGTATCCTACAACATAGTACTGCTCAGGAGCTACGTTTGCAGAATATGGATCAATGTAGACCTTGAACTTGCCATTGAGAACACCAGCAAAGGTATTGCCAGTATCATCAACATTCAGGTTTGCATTAAGTGCAGGGGTGTAATCAAGAAGTCCTGCCATAGTGAGTGCAGAAGCAACATCAGCAGAACAAAGAATTACATTACCCTTCCCTCTTCTTGTTCTTTGAGCGATAGCATTAGCATCTCTCTCAAGTTGGAACAGAAGACCCTTGAACTTCTCAACTGACCATCTACCATTGGAGTCTACATCCAGGTCAAATCTACCTGCATTAGCAACATTGGTTTGTGCACCAGGCTCAGCAACTTTATAAATGGTTCTGATGATCTCTCTATTGATTTCTGCAAGGATTTCAGTTGAGAGAATGTTTGCTAACTCAGCTTCAGCATCAAGACCATGGATTGCCTTGAGGTCTTGTGCAAGTTCTAGGGTGTACTCAGCCTTGAGTGCTCTTGACTTTGCAGTAACTGAGAGCTTCTCAATGCTGAATGCCATCTGGTTGAATGCATTTGCAGCATCATCACCCAGTGCTTCTGCTGAAGCAGTACCCATGCCTTGACCAACCTTATAGTCAACTCCAAGGGCACCTGAATTGTTCAGAAGTGCAGGGTTTGAACCAGCAGCAGCACCACCTAGTGCGAAACCAGTAGTACCAAAACCAACAGATGCACCACCATCAGCACCACCAGTATAATCACCTTGGGTGAGGTTTGCACTGTTGTTCTGTGCTGAGAATGCAGTATCTGGCTCATTGAACAGAGCTTCAGTACCATTCTGATTAACATATCTGGTTCTCATTGCAAAAATGAGTCCAGTAGGACCATTCATTGGCTGAACGCCAGCAAGATCATATGCAACCAGGTTAGGCATTGATCTTCTGATCAGTGAGATCAGAACAGGATCAAAACCAGCAACTGGACCAGCTGGATTGGTGTTTCCTGAGAAACCAGCACCATAGCCACCTACACCAGATTGAGTGTTGATGTTAGGAGCAGCTTCAGAAATGAAGGCTCTTTCTTCTTTTAAAAATCTTTCTTGGTTTTCTAGCAGTTGAGCGGTAACTGCTCTTCTGTATGGATCTTTGATTTGATCAAGACCCTCTGCTTCCAGAAGAGGTTCCCACTTTTTCTGCAATTGTTCTGAAAGGAACATTTGCTTTTCTCCTTATTTAGTCTTGTTAAAGTGTTTTAAAGTGTTCTTAACTACAAATATTTAGTATAACCTAAAATTCACTTTGAGAATTTAGATACTGCTCTCAAGTATGCATTCATTTGAGGAGAATAATCCTCAACATTCTCTTGAATTAATACCTCTTCTCTTGTGGAACTTGCAACTCTTGGGAAATATGATTCCTTCAGAGTTTCTAGTTTCTCACGATAGTCTGATTCACTTTCAAACTCAACACCTTCAGCAAGACCTGCAAGTTTTTCCTTCTGAGTTAAAGCTAACCCTTCAGTAACTTCATTAAAAATGGTATCGCTTACAGCCTCACTTAGTCTTTGATTTAATTGAACATTTCTTTCGATTTGTTCGTTGAGTTTTGACTCCATTTCATCTAGTCTTTCGACCATTCCTTCTAGTACATCATATCTATCTTCAGGGATTTCTACATAATGCTCTTCAAAAAGACCCTTCAGGCCAGTCATAAAGGACTCTGAAAGTTCTGACTTGATGCCACTTTCAATTTGAAGAGCATTCTCTTCAATCCATTCTTCAGCAACATACTCAAGATAGGCATCTACTCTTTGAGTAAGTTCTTCTTTAATAAGGGTAACTTCTTCTACAAGATCATTCTTATACTGCTCTTGCATTACTTTTATAGCAGCAATAAGTTTTTCCTTGACTGCAGCTTCAAAAATAGTTGTTGCCTTAGCAGTGAATGTCTCTGATAACTCTTCGCCCTCAGTGAGAGCATTGATATCATCAGAGTAATCAATTTCAGAGTTTACAATTTGATCTAGTTTTTCCTTGAGTGAAAGAGTTTCCTCTTCTACTACTTCTTCAGTATCAAATTCTTCCTCTTCAACTTCTTCTGATTCGAGGACTAGATCCTCATCCTCAGTTTCAGTTTCTTCATATGACATTGCTGCTTTGTTAGCATGTTGCATAGGATCAGGACCTTTAGCACCTTTGTGCTGAACATCTCTGACTGCCTTTAACTTAGCAGCAGGAGTCTTGAGTTTGTTGGACTCATCATCAGGTTTTGAATTCTGAGGAGTAGGACCTCCTAGATCTTCAACTGAACCAGCATCTGGTACATAGTTGGGAGCCTTATGCATTGGCTCAGCAGCCTTTGCACCTCTGGTTACTACGTTTTCCATTTCTTGTAAATCGTTACCGACACTCATTTGTATACTCCGAATAAAATTTTTTTATTTATTCTATATTTATTTATAAATTACAGATTTGACAAATAATCAGCAAACAGTCTTAGTTTATTGTGATCACTTAGTTTTCTTTGTTCAGAAAGTTTTTCAATTTTCTTTCTGGTTGTAGAAGCATTCATTTCTTTTAAAATTCCTCCATCCCATACCCATTCTTTTCCTTCCATAATTCCCTCAACAAAAGCATCAGGTGCTGAAGGATCTGCTACAATATCAGCAGCAGTTGCAAGAATAAAGTCGTCACCAATGTACTTAACTCCATTCTTTTCAATGAGAGAACCAATTCCTCTAGAAGAAACTCCAAGTTTCACTCCTTCTCCAAGGAGAGACTTGGCAATATTTCCCATTGGAGTATCAAGGATTTTTGCTTTTCCTACAAAGTTATTTCCCTCTTCCTTGAGACTAGTGATCATGTGAGAAACTCTATCCAGATTTACTGTTGGACCATCTGGATGACCAAGTTCTCCTAATGCTCTTCCCTGCTTGATAAAATTTTCAGTATACTTATTTACTTCTCTGGAAAGAACTTCCATTGGATAGCATCTACCATTTCTATTGGTAACTTCTGCTTGGAGAAATGGTCCCTGAATATACAGGGTTTGCTTTCCATTTTTTTCTTCAGTAATAATTTCTACTGATTCTATTTCTTCTGTAATTAGTTTCATTTTATTGACCTGATACTTGTACTTCTGAAATATAAACTCCAGTTGCAGTTCCACCTAGACCATATGCTGCAACTTTTACACTTCTTGCAACATATGCTCCAGAAACATTTGTAATTGGACCAGTTGCACTGGAATTAAAATTAACAGTAATGCTACTATCAGTTTTTGAAATTATCTGATTGTGACTGGTATTAATTCCAGTAGGAGATGCTCCAACAATAGAAACAAAGTCTCCAACTATAAATGGATTTCCATAATTTTCTCCAAAAGTAACTACAGTTGTTGATCCAGTAGTTATGCCTACAATAGTTTGTTTTGCAATTCTTTCTTTTAAAATTTCTGGTTGATATTGAAGAACTGCAAAATCACTTGTAGTTGCAGTTGGGTTTGTTCCAATAGCAACTGCAACTGCAGCACCAACTGGAGCAATCCTAATAAATCCAGTATTTAATGTAATAGGTGTGCTTTGTGTGGAAGCAGCTCCAGCACTAGTTATTGGTGCTACAGTTTGCACTATTTTTAATGCCATTATTCCTCCTCTGAAGAAAACATTGATTGGGCAACACTAGGTTTCAAATCATCAATAATACTTGAGGACTTGGAATAAAGAATTTCTTTAATCTTGTCTGAAACATCCTCTGGAGATCTCCCAGAAAGGATCATGTCGACAAATTCAGAAGTAGAATCCATAAAAATACCAAACGTATAAATTTATTTATATTTCTGCACCTTTGGCATTCACTGAAGTTGCTTTATTTGCACTTGCCAGGTCTGGTTCTTTTGGAGTTGTGCCCAAAGTTTCATTTCCTGCTGCCATAGGTTCTAAAGGATTTCCATCTGGACCGACTATTGGCATTAATTTTGGATCTGGATAAACTCCATCTTTAATTTCTTTTTGAATTAGTTTATCTTCATCAACAATTTCCTGATCAGTTTGTCTCAAAATTTTTCTTCTTACATAGTCCCTTGAATAATAAGTTCCAATGTAAGGTTCAATTGCAACCATTAGATTGAGTCTCTCATTCATTAACTCAGTATCTTTTAATTCTGAGAAGTGTCCATCATAGAGATAATCATATTGAATATGATCACTCATATTTTCCCAATCTTCTGGAGTTATAATATTCTTTAAAATAAGTTGAGTTTTTAAAAGATCGTGGAATACATTGCTAAATCTTTTTCTCAATCTTCCTACAAACTTACCAAACATCAGTTCATCTCTAAGAATTTCAGATGATCTTCCAAGATTAAAACCACCATCAGAAGCAGTTCTTGATTCTGGAACATTAAGTGCTCTGAATAGTTTCTTTTGAAAATATTGAACATCAGTCAGTTCTCCAAGATTCTGTCCTCCAGGGAGAGTTGAGATTTCAGTTCCTCTACCACCTTCTCTTCTTGGAAGCCAAAAATCTTCCATCATGCTCATAAATTTCTTATCATCACGCATTTCTCCAGTATTAGCATCATAAACAAGTTTATTTCTATACCTGTTCATAACATCTCTAAGGTACTGCTCTGCCTTTACCTTGGGGAGATTGCCAACATCAATGTAAAAAATTCTTCTTTCTGGTGCTCTTGATAGCCTATAGATAACAAGAGCATCTTCAATCATTCTAAGTTGATTGAGTGCTTTAATTGCTTTATGTAGATATGAAAGGGTAAGTTGTCTATTTCTATCTACTAGACCTGAAGTAACAAAAGTAACTGCATCCTTTGCAATAGGAATACCTTTGTTAGCAGCAGCAGTTTTTTGAATATTACCTTGTGGAAAATAGAGAAAATACTCCTCAATTTCTGGTTCATTAAAATCAGATGCTTCTTGTCTGGAATTATAAATCCCAGCATAATTATCTGCCCTTTTCTTTTCTTTTCTGATGAATTTAACTTTCAGGGCATCCATAAATCTTAGATCTTTAATACCTTCTTCTGGTTTTTTCAGATCAATAACTTTATGGTAGAGAATTCTACCATCTACATACCAATTTTTAAAGATTTCATGTGCCTTTTTATCAAAGTCCATTATGTCTTTGATATACTTAAATTCATCTCTAATAATTTTTTTGAGTGAATCACTGGCATTCAAATTGCTTAATTCAATTTCTACAGGAGAATCATTGAGGTCACTGACAATTGCTTCATTGATAACATTTTCAATAGCACTATCACATTCTGGGTGTAATGCCATTTCTCTATATCTTTTAATTAAATCATACTCATTTCTATAAACACCTTCAATGTCCACATATTGGCCATAAAAACCACTAGTCAGATAGTAATCAACCCCATCCTCATTATTATCTGGGACAGGGGATGTAGCTGACTTTGGTAACTGATTCTCATCCTCAATTGAAAAACCAAAAAGTTTTGCCATTGTATAAATTTAAACTGTAAAAGTATTTAGACTACCTGTGAAGTTGCAGTATTAGCATTATCTGCTGCTTCCCACCACTGAACTTGAAGATCTACAGTAAACTCCTCAACTTCATTTTCATTATTGTATGAAAGATCAATCTGAGAAACATTGGTTGGGAATACTCCATGAACAATGTATTTTCTTAGTACATTGATTTCACCACCTTGTGAACCTTTCTGGTTTAGACCTGTAAATGCTCCTCTTGAGAGTTGAGCAACAGTAACATCAGTTTGATATGCATTTGGATCAATAGTTCCACTGCCATCAGATACTTTAACAATATAGTTCATCCATCTTTCAAAGATGTTTCTCCACTTGAAGTCAGTATCATTGATTACAGTAATAGTCCAAACATCAAATGTTCTGTCTCCAGCAACCTTTAAAGTTCTTCCTCTAAAAGCAACAGGAATCTCAGTGATAGTTGAAGCAGGCAAACCAGCTGCTTTGATTAGCATGTTGTCATCAGAAGAAACAGAATCTCCTGTTGGGAAGGTGAAGTTTCCTCCTAGTTCTGTGCCAAAAGAAACCTCAAAAAGGTTACTTCTGGCACCACCGCCCTTCATCTGGGACTTGAACTTATCAATAGTTCTTTCGCTAAAGTTAGGCATTGTTTTTACTCCTATTTAGATTAGACTGTACCTACAACTGTCTCAAAGGAGACTCCAGTTCTTGTTGCAACAAATGTAAGTCCAATGAAGTTGATGCTTCTTGCTGGTTTTACAAAAATATCAGCAACAAACTCATTTCTATCAATTACATCTGGAGTATTGTTTGTTTCATCACAAACTAAGAGGAAGTCTGTGATACCTCTCTTAACTTGTACATCTCTTAAGTATGGTTCAACAATATTGATGAAGTTTGCTCTAGTTGCAGCATCATTGAATTCAAATAGTTGTGCATCTGCAGCACCCTTGATTGCCTGTTCAATTGTAATGAACAGTCTTCTAACATTGATCCTATCGAATGCAGATTGATAAGTGAGAGCAGTCTTATCTCCAAATAGGATAAATCCAGAACCAGGTGAAGAAATGATTGGATTAATTCTCTGAGAATAAAGCTGATCTCTGTCTGCCTGTGAAGGATTGTATGCAAGTTTAATTGAAAACTTCAGATTACCTCTACTCTTTCCTGCTGGTGAATACCATGGAAACTGGTTAATATCAGTTCTTACGCAAGTTCCAGCAACATCTGCTGAACATGGAATGTAAACAAACTGCTGATTAAATCTGTCATAAATGTATTGATATCCACTATCAAATACTGCATAAGATGAAGATGAAAGTGGACTAAAGAATGAAAGTACATTCTGCAGTTGAGTTGCAGTTGGAGTTATGTTAACAACACCTTCTCTGTATGGAGAAATGAATGCAACACAATCCTTTCTGGTTTCTGCAATGCTGATTAGCTTATTTGCTTTTGCCTGCTCAATTTCTTTTCCACCAGCAGCACTTCCTTGAAGGAGGTAATTGATGGAAACTTCTGCATCATTAGAGAACTTATCATATGCTTCAATAATCTTTGATAGTGTTACTCCAAATCCACCAATTCCACCATTGTAATCTTTACCACCTGAAAGAATGAATGTCTTATTGCCAATTGAGTTAAATGTTACTCCTTCAGCAACAACCCCCCAAAGTCCAGAAGATTCTGACTGAAGATTAAATCCACTTGTAAACTTAACTGATACAGGATCTACTCCCCAATATGCATCAGTTGCATCTCCAAGAGACTTACCTGCATAAATGTAAGCAGAATTAAGTGCAAGATAATCTTTGTAGTAGATTTTAGTTGAAGGAGAAACAGTTGTATCTACTGCCTTAGATAGATTTACAAACTTCTCAAGAATTGTTTGTGGGGTTCCTGAAATGTTATTTGACTTTTTACTATCAATAACAACTACATGCATAGAGTCATTTAAACCACCTCTTTCAGTTACATAAGCATTTGAAGTTGGTTTTGGTGCAATGCTTCTCCATGCTAAAGTTACAGAATCACCTCTATTAGTATCTAAAATATTTTGAGTATTATACCAATCTGATACTGTAGTGGGAGATACTGATGCAGTGCTTACTCCAGCATTGGTGAAAACACTAATAGTAGAATTTAATTTAAATGAATAAGCACCATTCTCAGTGTAGTCCTGAGCAGTTTCAGTTCCTCCAACTACTTTTGAAGTTACTCTTACATAGCACTCAGATGAACCAAGTCCAGTAATTACACCCTTAAGGAATCCAGAAGCAGCAGAAGTAGTTCCAACTCCAGCAATTACTCCAGAAAGTGCTTGAGTTACACCATAACCAACTGCTAAGTTTGTGGTATTAATTCCAGAAATAGTTTGATCTGCAAAATGGTCAATAACACAAACTTTTAAATCTTCTGCCCAATATCCTGGATTCTTTGCTGCCCAATACCAAGTACTAGCAGTAGAATGTGATTCTTGATAATCATCAAAATTATCAATAGAAACCCCAGCAGTTGTTGATGCTCCAACTCCAGTGTTAGAATTTCTTAATTCATCACCACCACATCTAACAACTCTTAAGCTACCACCATAAGACAGGAAGTTTGATGCTGAGTACCAGTACTCATAATGGTAGTTATTGAGTGATGGAGATCCAAAAGTTTTCTTTAATTCATCCTCAGTTCTAATAGTTACAATTTGATTTACAGGACCCTTTGCAAAAGGAGCGGCAATTCCTGCTGCTAAAGACGTGGTATTCTGGATTCCACCTCTTGTCAGATCTACCTCTCTTACATTGATACCTGGAGATGCTAAGCGTAAAGCCATTTTGACTCCTCTAGTGCTTCAGTTTTGCTCTAAAAGTATTTATAATTTTGGTGGTTTACCTATATTCCCACATATATGCCATATCCCCATACTCATCTAAGTGCCAAACATCTCCATCCACATCAACTTCTGCAGTCAAGTGTTCTGTTCCATCCAATATAAACCCAAAGGGAGCCATATCTTGCTCAATTTGATTTTTTTGTTCTTCATATAATCTCTTTCTAACATCTTGTTCTGTCAATTCCTTAAAGTAATCTTGTGCCACCAACCAAGCATAAATTACCAAACACATTGCTAAGTCATCATTACATCCCTCTTCTGCTTCAAATGAGTTATGCTTTTGAATAAATGTAGTCAATTCACTAATAATTTCATAATCATTGAAGATGAGTTTGTCTTCTTCTATCATTGTCTTTAAGTTAAGGCATCCAACTTTCTTGACTGTCTTGGACATTTTCAATCCCAATTGAGTCTTTTTGCCAGAGAAACCTTGTCCTACAATCTGACCTGCTCTACCTCTCATAGAGCACATAAGAAGATTTTGATATTCTAGATCATACTGTATAATTGCTGCTACTTGATCTCCAACATCATTTACTTCACATAAAACATAAGAATTATTATATGCTTTTGCTACATCTACAATAATGCTTGGGAAAAGCATTGGTTTAATTTCATTATTTCTATATTTTGCAACAACCTGATGTGGGAATTGCGTGATATTTGTTACTACAAACGCGGAGTAATCACTACCAACTCCCCTTGCAACATCAACAGTTATTAAGTAATCATTATTATCTTTTGGGTCTTCATATACATCCAATCCCTTATTTCTTTTTATTGGATCATCATACACCAAAGTTTTTAGTTTACTTGGATTTACCAAAGTATCTACTGATCCTAAAAATTCACATTCAAACTCAACCTTGAACTGCTGTTCACTTGTGTTAGCAATGGTTTGCTTTTTCCACTCAGAATCTCTTCCTGGAACTTCTGACCAGTGAACATCAGTTGGAACATAAGCATTTTTACCTCTCTCTGCATCATGCCACATCCTGTAGAAGTGGTTCATACCATGAGGAGTGGATACAATAATTACTTTTGTGCTTTGTCCAGACGAGATAGTAGGATAAACAGAGGCAAAGAATTGGTCTGCAATATGGTTTGGAATAAATGCGAACTCATCAAGGAATATGATATTATAGGATCCACCACGGACAGCAGATGCAGATGTAGAAGCAGCCAATATCTTTGATCCATTTTCCAACTCCATAGAACCTTTATTCCATGCAAGTATACCTTGCTGTAACCATTTTGGTAAATTCTCATATGCAGTTTGCAATCTTGATAACAAGTCTCTAGCAGTTGAAGCTTTGTTAGCAAGAATTGCAATGTTCACATTGTCATTGAATATTGCATAGTGTAAGAGATATGATACAACAGTTGTAGATTTGCCTGTCTGTCTAGGCATCTTACAAATATTGAATCTGTATTCATGGAAGTTTTTGATTAACTTCTCTTGAAAATGATAAGGTTTGAATAATTGAAGTCCATGGTCCAGAGTAACAATCTGGACATAATTTTTGGCAAAATATACAGGATCATTTTTACACTTAACAAATTCAATAATTTGTTCTTGAGAAAACTCAATGGGAGTATTGGCTTTTTTTAGAAGGGGGTTTCCAAGATATACATTATC
>JACCDZ010301176.1_pt1 | contig 57619 bp, 53 predicted proteins | sample 7449551 | NCBI WGS metagenome assembly JACCDZ01 (sample SAMN15323452, study PRJNA562643) | freshwater metagenome | isolation source: river surface water | place: USA:Blue River Watershed | collected 2017-08-18 | reverse complement strand
GAATAATCTACACTCCCCGTTAGGGAAGGTCACATTTCATAAAGCAATGAGACACGGAAAAAAAATCAATCACTTAAGCAGACAGACTGCACATAGAAAATCTATGTTAGCTAATATGGCTTGTTCTCTTATTGAGCACAAACGTATTAACACTACTGTTGCTAAAGCAAAAGCGCTTAAACAATTCGTTGAGCCATTAATAACAAAATCAAAAGCAGATACGACTCACAATCGTCGTATTGTTTTTTCTTACCTACGTAGCAAATATGCAGTTACTGACTTGTTCAGAGATGTTGCTGCTAAAGTTGGTGACCGTCCAGGTGGATACACTCGTATCATTAAAGTTGGAAATCGTTTAGGAGATAATGCTGATATGGCAATGATCGAATTAGTAGATTTCAACGAACTTTACAACGGAGGTAAAAAAGAAGTTAAAAAAGCAAAAAGCCGTCGTGGTGGAAAAGCTAAAAAAGCGGATGAAGTAGAAGCAACTCCAGTTGCAGAAGCTCTAGTTGCTGATGCTGAACCAACAACAGAAGCTGCTGAATAATTATGATAGTAATCATTCAATAATAAAAAAGGATAAGCTAATTTTTTAGTTTATCCTTTTTTTTTGAATTATTAATAATCATTTGTACAATAAAAATCTTCAAACAATTAATTGCATGCACTGCATTTATGAATTAAATTTGCAGCATATTTAACTACACATGAAATACACAACTAGACAAAGCGCCATTCTATTACTAAGTGATGGTACTATTTTTCACGGAAAATCTATTGGAATTAGCGGAACTACTTTTGGAGAAGTTTGTTTTAATACCGGAATGACAGGATACCAAGAGATCTTTACAGATCCTTCTTATTTTGGTCAAATTATGGTGGCAACAAACGCACACATTGGAAACTACGGTGTCAATGATAAAGAAATAGAATCTCAAGGAATTAAAATTGCTGGTTTGGTTTGTAAAAACTTCAGTTTTAATTATTCACGTGAGGACGCTTCGGAGAGTTTGGAGGATTATTTTACAAAACAAAATCTAATCTGTATTTCGGATGTTGATACTCGAGCTCTAGTAAGTTATATTCGTGATAATGGTGCTATGAACTCCGTTATCTGTACCGACGGAACACCTATTGAAGAATTGAAAGCCGCTTTAGCTCAAGTTCCAGATATGAAAGGATTGGAGTTGGCTTCTAAAGTATCCACTAAGGAAGCGTATTTCTTTGGAGATGAAAATGCTACTTATAAAATTGCTGCTTTAGATTTAGGAATAAAAACTAATATTCTTCGCAACTTTGCTAAAAGAGATTGTTACATTAAGGTATTTCCTTATGATTCCACCTATGCTGATTTGGCTTCATTTAATCCTGACGGTTTCTTCTTATCAAATGGTCCTGGAGATCCAGATCCTTTGACAAGTGCAATTGGTGTAGCAAAAGAAATTATTGCCAATGATAAACCTTTGTTCGGAATTTGTTTAGGACACCAAGTGATTGCTTTGGCAAATGGGGTATCTACCTATAAAATGTTCAACGGTCACCGAGGAATTAATCACCCAGTAAAAAATGTGATTTCTGGTAAAGGTGAAATTACGTCACAAAATCATGGTTTTGCAGTCAATAAGGAAGAGTTGGAACAACATCCTGATTTAGAAATTACGCATTTGCATTTGAATGACGAAACTGTAGCGGGTATGCGTATGAAAAATAAAAATTGCTTTTCAGTGCAATACCATCCTGAAGCAAGTCCTGGTCCACACGATTCATCGTATTTGTTTGATCAGTTTATTGAAAATATGAAAAAGTAATTCAAAAAGCAGAGACCTTGTTCTCTGCTTTTTTGTTATTATTTTTCAATTTTTTTCGCTATATTTTTTAAAATCTAACATTCTGAATTGCTTGCTACTTTTGTTGCAAGAATTACAACGTTTTCGTTAATAAGATTGATTTTTTTTGTGTTTTGATTACGAAAGATATAATATATTTGCCCTAAAATTATAAAGTTCAACATTTTAAATAAACAGATTATGAGTATTATTGTCAAAATTCATGCAAGACAAATTTTTGATTCTAGAGGGAATCCTACTATTGAAGTTGATGTTATCACAGAAAATGGTGTTTTAGGTAGAGCAGCAGTTCCATCTGGAGCTTCTACAGGTGAACACGAAGCTGTTGAGTTACGTGATGGTGGAAAAGCTTTCTTAGGAAAAGGAGTTTTAAATGCTGTGAAAAATGTTAATACTCTTATCGCTGATGAGTTAGTTGGTACTTCAGTTTTCGAACAAAATGTATTAGACCAAATGATGATTGATTTAGATGGTACGCCAAATAAATCTAAATTAGGAGCTAATGCTATTTTAGGAGTGTCTTTGGCTGCTGCTAAGGCTGCTGCTAACGAGTTAGGATTGCCATTATACCGTTATGTAGGTGGTGTATCTGCCAACACTTTGCCAGTACCAATGATGAATATCATCAACGGAGGATCTCACTCTGATGCGCCTATCGCTTTTCAAGAGTTTATGATTTTTCCTGTAAAAGCAACTTCTTTCTCACACTCCATGCAAATGGGTACTGAGATTTTCCATAGCTTGAAAAAAGTATTACACGACAGAGGTCTTTCGACTGCAGTAGGTGATGAAGGTGGTTTTGCACCTAATTTAGCTGGTGGGACCGAAGATGCTTTGGATACTATCAAAAAAGCGGTGGAGAATGCAGGATATACTTTTGGTGACGAAATTATGATTGCTTTGGACTGTGCTGCTTCAGAATTTTATGTAAATGGAAAATACGATTACACTAAGTTTGAAGGAGCTACTGGAAAAGTAAGAACTTCAGAAGAACAAGCGTCTTACTTAGCTGAATTAGCTGCTAAATACCCAATTATTTCTATCGAAGACGGTATGTATGAAAACGACTGGGATGGATGGAAATTATTAACTGAGAAAATTGGTGACAAAGTACAATTAGTTGGAGACGATTTGTTTGTAACTAATGTAGAGCGTTTGTCAACTGGTATTGAAAAAGGAATTGCTAATTCTATTTTAGTAAAAGTAAACCAAATTGGTACCTTGACTGAAACGATTGCTGCAGTAAACATGGCAAAAAATGCAGGTTATACTTCAGTAATGTCGCACCGTTCAGGAGAAACAGAAGACAATACTATTGCTGATTTAGCAGTAGCATTGAACTGTGGTCAAATTAAAACAGGTTCTGCTTCACGTTCTGATCGTATGGCAAAATACAATCAGTTGATTCGTATCGAAGAAGAGCTTGGAAATACGGCTTATTTTCCTGGAAAAAATGCTTTCAAGATAAAATAATTAAAGATATCTTAAAATTTTAAAGCCATTCACTCATTGTGAATGGCTTTTTTTTTGAATTTTAACATTTTCACCTCAGATTTCGCTTTCAAATTAATATTGAATTCCTTAAATTTGAGGAATTATTATTTTAATACAGTTTATTTCCTTTTTATATTATGTCAAAAATAGCAACATTAGAAATCGATGGCAATCAATTTGAACTTCCAGTTATTGTTGGTAGTGAAAATGAAGGTGCGGTTGATATTAGTAAATTACGTGACGCTTCAGGTCTAATTACATTAGATCCAGGTTACAAAAATTCAGGTTCTTGCAAAAGTGAAATTACTTTCCTTGATGGGGAGTTGGGAATTTTGCGTTACCGTGGTTATTCTATCGAAGATTTAGCTGAAAAGTCTAACTTTTTAGAAGTTTCGTATTTAGTTATTTTTGGAGAATTGCCTACCGCAGAGCAGTTACACCAATTTGAAGAGGATATTAGAAAATATACTTTGGTAAACGAAGAGATGAAAAGTATCATTGATGGTTTTCCAAAAACAGCTCACCCAATGGGTGTTTTGTCTGCTTTGACAAGTGCATTGACTGCTTTTAATCCAAAGTCGGTTAACGTAGAAAACAGTCAAGAGATGTACGAAGCGGTGTGTAAGACTATGGGTAAATTCTTAGTGATTGCTACTTGGACGTACAGAAAGAGCATGGGGTATCCTTTGAATTATTACGATAATACAAAAGGATATGTTGAGAATTTCATGCGATTGATGTTTGAATTGCCTACAGGACCTTATGCAGCGGATCCAGTTGTTATCAATGCCTTAGATAAATTATTCATTCTTCATGCTGATCATGAGCAAAACTGTTCTACTTCTACAGTACGTATGGTAGGTTCTTCTCATGCTGGATTGTTTGCTTCTATCTCTGCAGGTGTTTCGGCTCTTTGGGGGCCACTTCATGGTGGAGCCAATCAAGCAGTACTAGAAATGCTAGAAGAAATATACAAAACAGGAGGTGACGCGGATAAATATTTGGCCAAAGCCAAAGACAAGAACGATCCGTTCCGTTTGATGGGATTTGGTCACCGTGTGTATAAAAACTTTGATCCAAGAGCCAAAATTATTAAGAAAGCGGCTGACGAAGTATTGAGTACTTTAGGAGTACAAGATCCGATTCTAGCTATTGCAAAAAAACTAGAAGAAGCAGCTTTAGAAGACGAGTACTTCAAATCTAGAAACTTATATCCGAACGTTGATTTCTACTCTGGAATTATTTACAGAGCTTTAGGAATTCCAACCGATATGTTCACAGTAATGTTTGCTATTGGAAGATTGCCAGGTTGGATTGCGCAATGGAAAGAAATGCGTGAAAATAAAGAACCAATTGGTCGACCAAGACAAATTTACATTGGACATCCTTTAAGAGAATTTAAACGATAATTCGAATAAGAATAAATCTAAAGCTTCACTTTTAAGTGAAGCTTTTTTTGTTATCTTAGCCCACTTAATTCCCGAATTTATGTTGCAATTAAATGTAAAAAATGAATCGTCAAGATTACGAGCTGTAGTACTTGGTACCGCAATAAGTAATGGTCCTACTCCTCAGATTGAAGAGGCCTATGATCCAAAATCATTGGAACATATTCTAGCGGGAACCTATCCGCTTGAGGTCGATATGGTTAAAGAAATGGATGCTTTCGAAGCAGTTTTCAAAAAGTATGGTGTAACCGTGTATCGTCCTGATATTATTCAAAATTACAATCAAATTTTTACCCGTGATATTGGTTTTGTTATTGATGATGTATTTATTAAGTCCAATATTCTACCAGATAGAGAGCGTGAATTGGATGCCATTCAATATGTGATTGATAAAATGAATCCTGCTAAGGTGGTTCGCCCACCCGAAGAGGTTCATATTGAGGGAGGAGATGTTATGTTGTGGGGTAATTATATTTTTGTAGGGACTTATAAAGGAAGTGATTACAAAGATTATATTACAGCACGTACTAATTGGCAAGGTGTAGAATATCTTAAAAAAATGTTTCCAAACAAAATAGTAAAAGAATTCGATTTGGTTAAATCCAAAATTGAAGCTCGTGATAATGCCTTGCATTTGGATTGTTGTTTTCAACCTGTGGGTGAAACAAAGGGAATTATCTACAAACGTGGCTTTCGAGAGGAAGCAGATTATATGTTCTTAGTGCAATTGTTTGGTAAAGAAAATCTATTTCATATTGAGAGAGAGGAAATGTATCATATGTATTCGAATGTATTTTCTATTGCGCCTGATGTGGTCGTTTCTGAACGAAAATTTACACGTTTGAATAACTGGCTTAGAGAAAACGGATTTACAGTAGAAGAAATACCTTATGCTGAAATAGCCAAACAAGAAGGATTATTGCGATGTTCGACTTTGCCTTTGATTAGGGATTGATCTGTTGTCCGTTGTCTGTTGTCTGTTGTCTGTTGTCTGTTGTCGGATATCGGTTATCTGTAATCGGTTGTTAGTTTATTGATGTTTTATTTAAAATCACATTAAGATGAAAAGTCATGAAGATTTAGATATATATAAAATTAGTTTGGCTCTGTTTTACGAAATTCATAAATCTTCATTGCAATTGCCAAAGTATGAATTGTATGAATTAGGTAGTCAAATTAGACGATCAGCCGACTCAGTAAATTCAAATATTGTCGAAGGTTATGGAAGAAAGCGATATAAAGCCGACTTTATCAAATTTTTAGTGTATTCGCATGCCAGCTGCTTAGAAACCAAAGCACATTTAATTAAATTAAAACATATTTACATAAGTTTGCTGCCAGATGTTGATCGATTTATTTCCTACTATGATATTTTAGGAGCCAAAATATATAATTTTATACAATATGTTGAATCTAATTGGAAAACCTAATTCTTATCTACAACAGAGAACAAAAACAATACAAAAACTTCGTGCCTTTACGACTTCGTGGCAAATTTGAGATTGCTTCACTACGTTCGCGAAGACGGATAACCGAGAACTGATAACAATAAAAAAAATGAACCAAACTACTAACGCTATTTTGATGATTCGCCCTGTGGCGTTTCGCATGAACGAACAAACTGCTGTTAATAATTACTACCAAAAAGTGTTGGACGGATTATTGCCTGCCACGGTAAATGCCAAAGCGCAACAAGAATTTGATACTTTTGTTGCCCAATTGCGTGCAGTAGGTGTTCAAGTGATCGTGGTGGATGACACGACCGAAACAGACACGCCGGACAGTATTTTTCCCAACAATTGGATCTCGTTTCACGAAAATGGCGATGTAGTACTATATCCTATGTTTGCTGAAAATCGCCGATTGGAACGCCGAGAAGATATTCTAGATGTTTTGGAAGAGGAAGGATTTGAAGTGAATGAAATCATGGATTATACCTCGGCGGAAACTGAAGGATTTTTTCTGGAAGGAACGGGAAGTATTGTCTTAGACAGAGAAAATGGCAAAGCCTATTGTGCTTTATCTCCGCGCGCTGATGAAGAACTATTCATTGAGTTCTGTGAAGATTTTGAATACACACCTGTTATTTTCGAAGCCTTTCAAACGGTTGGTGCCGAGCGAAAACTAATTTATCATACGAATGTGATGATGTGTATTGGCGACACTTTTGCAGTGATTTGTGCGGATTGTATTGATGATAAAAAAGAGCGTAAGATGGTTTTGGACAGTCTTCGCGGTGACGAAAAAGAAATTATCTTGATTACTGAAGCGCAGTTGGACAATTTTGCGGGTAATATGTTGGAGGTGATTGGTGCGAATGAGAGACGCTATTTAGTGATGAGTGCTTCGGCTTACCAATCTTTAACCAAAAAACAAATTGCCCAATTAGAGGAACATTTGACTATTTTGAAGGCAAATTTAGATACCATTGAAGCTTGTGGAGGCGGAAGTGCACGTTGTATGATGGCTGAAATTTTCTTGCCTAAATCAGCGGTTTAGTCGGAATAATTTGACACAAACGTTTGTTTTTTGATTACTTTTGCAGCATACAATTCAAATCGATGAAAAATAAAAAAACTTTGGTGCTTGGCGCTACGACCAAACCGGAACGTTATGCTTTTAAAGCGATCACTGCTTTGGTGGGCAAAGGGCATTCTGTATTAGCGATTGGGCAAAATGCTGGAGAGGTGGCAGGAGTTAAAATCCAAACCAAAGCACTGCCTATAAAAAGTATAGACACAGTAAGCTTGTATCTCAATCCAGCACGTCAAAGGGAATATTACAATTATATAATTGAAGCCCATCCTAAACGGGTGATTTTTAATCCAGGAACGGAGAATCCAGAATTTTACCAGTTGTTAGGGCTGAATGATATTCAGGTAGAAGTTGCTTGTACCTTGGTTTTATTGGCTACCAATCAATATTAAACCAATTCGTTTGTCCAATTCACTACTTTTGTATCCATGGAATTTTCTTCAAAGTTATTAGAAAAAGCAGTCAATGAGATGTCGCAATTACCAGGAATTGGTAAGCGTACAGCTTTGCGATTGGTTTTGCATTTGTTGAAACAACCACAGGAACAAACGCAATATTTGTCTCAAGCTTTGACAAGCATGCGCGAAGATATTAAACACTGCGCGAGCTGTAATAATATTTCGGACAGTGCGATTTGCGAAATTTGTGCCAATGCGAGTCGGAACCATCAAATGATTTGTGTGGTAGAAGACATTCGCGATGTGATGGCAATAGAAAATACAGGACAATTTAGAGGGATTTACCACGTTTTAGGAGGTAAAATCTCACCAATTGACGGGGTAGGACCTAGCCAATTGTATATTAGTCCTTTGATTGATAAAGTAAAACAAGGTGGAGTAAGCGAAATCATTTTTGCGTTGAGCTCAACTATGGAAGGTGATACGACTAATTTTTATATTTACAAACAAATCATGGACTATCCGGTGGAATTATCCACGATAGCCAGAGGGATTTCGGTGGGAGATGAACTCGAATATGCGGATGAAGTGACCTTAGGGCGTAGTATTTTACAACGGGTTCCTTTTGAAAAATCCATCAAAAACAATTAATTAAAGTCGAACGACTAAAGATAGAATCAATGAAGATTACAAAAATTTGTTGCATTGGAGCGGGGTATGTAGGTGGACCTACTATGGCAGTAATTGCTCAAAAATGTCCTCATATTCAGGTGACGGTAGTGGATTTGAATGCAGAGCGTATTGCGGCTTGGAATGACGAAAATGTAGACAATATTCCGATTTACGAACCGGGATTAAGTACAGTAGTAGCAGAAGCCAGAAGCAGAAACCTCTTTTTTTCTACGGAGGTGGAAAAAGCGATTGATGAAGCGCAATTGATTTTTATTTCGGTGAATACACCTACCAAAACTTACGGAAAAGGAAAAGGCATGGCAGCTGATTTGAAATATATCGAATTGTGCGCGCGTCAAATTGCTCGAGTAGCCAAAGACAACAAAATTGTAGTGGAGAAATCTACTTTGCCGGTGCGTACCGCCGAGGCGATTAAAAATATATTAGACCATACCGGAAACGGAGTGCAATTTCAAATTTTGTCTAATCCGGAGTTTTTAGCGGAAGGGACAGCAGTAGACGATTTATTGCAACCGGATCGTATTTTAATTGGTGGCGACACTACACCTGAAGGGCAAGATGCAATTCAAGCTTTAGTGGAGGTGTATGCCAATTGGGTGCCGGCTGATAAAATCTTGACGACTAATGTATGGTCTTCCGAATTGTCAAAATTGACAGCTAATGCTTTTTTAGCTCAGCGTATTTCGTCGATTAATGCGCTATCCGAATTGTGTGAGAAAACCGGAGCTGATGTCAATGAAGTGGCTCGTGCCATTGGAATGGATAGCCGAATTGGTTCGAAATTTTTGAAATCGTCCGTTGGTTTTGGAGGTTCTTGCTTTCAAAAAGACATATTGAATTTGGTCTATATCGCTAAGTCCTATGGATTAAACGAAGTAGCCGATTATTGGGAACAGGTCATCATTATGAATGACCATCAAAAAAGACGATTCTCTACTAAAATAGTACAAACTTTGTATAATACGGTGGCATCCAAAAAGATTGCATTTTTGGGTTGGGCGTTTAAGAAAGACACCAATGATACCAGAGAATCAGCTGCTATTTATGTGGCAGATGATTTGATCAATGAACAAGCGCATATAGCGGTTTATGACCCTAAGGTGGCTGCTCTTAAAGTAGTGGCTGATTTGGATTATCTAGAAACACGTTCGCATGATGCGAATGTGGCTCAAGTACAATCGTTCTCTAATGCGTATGAGGCTTGCAAGGGTGCTCACGCCATCGCAGTCCTAACTGAATGGGATGAATTTACCACTTACAATTGGCAACAAATTTACGATGGTATGCAAAAACCAGCCTTTCTATTTGACGGACGTAATTTATTGAATCGTTCGGACTTGGAAGCAATTGGTTTTGTGTACCAAGGAATCGGTGCTTAATTTTTTGACTTTTAAATAATTACTAAGCCTGGCGTTTTAGCGTCTTAGCGACAAAAAAATATGAATTGGTACGTACTCTATACTAAACCCAAATGGGAGAAAAAAGTAACCGAGCAATTACAAGCGATCGGTATAGATTGCTATTGTCCTTTAGTGATGAAAGAGCGTCAATGGTCTGATCGTAAGAAAAAGGTCGAAGTGCCTTTGTTTAATTCCTATGTTTTTGTGCATCTAGATGAGAAGGACCGTTCTTTGGTTTTTGATTCTCCAGGTGCAGTGCGGTATTTGTTTTGGTTACAAAAACCGGCCATTGTTCGTGAAGACGAAATTGCTACCATCAAAAAATGGTTGAATGCCCCAGATGTTGCCGAAATTGAAGTGAGTACCTATCAAGTGGGCGATACTATTGAAGTCGATTCAGGTCCTTTTGTGAATCACAAAGCAGTGGTACAAAAAGTAACCAACTCCCATTACATTCTCGTCTTGGAATCCATGGGATATGTGTTGAAGATGAAGCATAAATAAATGTTATCGGTTATCGGTTATCGGTTGTCAGTTATCTGTTATCTGTTGTCAGTTATCTGTTGTCAGTTATCTGTTGTCAGTTATCTGTTGTCAGTTATCGGTTGTCGGTTGTCGGTTGTCTGTCATTGCGAACGCAGGGAAGCAATCTATAATTTGCCACGAGGGCGCTAGGGCAAGAAGGTTTTAATTTATGTTTCGGTTGTCAGTTGCCTGTTCGATGTTCAACATTCGTTATTCTTCGTTCTTTATTCCAAGTTTAATCCTAATCACTATTCACTTTTTTTAAAACCATATAAGGTATATATGGTATTGTAAGAAAGTAGCTTAGTGTATACGAATTTGCTTCATTCTTAAATTGCTACATTCTCAAATTGCTACATTATCAAATTACTATATTTTTAGTGAGACTTTGAGTATTCTTTGTGCTCTTTGTGGTTAAATAATTTTGAACCATATAAGTCATATAAGAAAATATAAGAAAGTCGCTTCGCTATATTTAAGACCATTTAAGTAGTATATCCTGAACACTTATAGCTGATTACTGATCACTTATCTTCAATTATAAATATCAGTATTGTTCCATATTCAAATTACTCAATTGCTACATTTTTAGTGAGACTTTGAGCCTTCTTTGTGCTCTTTGTGGTTAAACTTAAATTTCGTACATCTAACATCGTACATCGTAAATTTGAAACCATATAAGTCATTTAAGTCAATATAAGAAAGTCGCTTCGCTTTATTGAAGACCATTTAAGTAGTATGTCCTAAACACTTACAATTGATTACTGATCACTTCTCTTCAATTATACATTTTAGAATTGTTACATTTTCAAATTTGCACATTTATAAATCGTAAATCGTAAATCTTTTCCCTCCCTAAATTTAGTGATATTTTTGTATAATTTGTATGGGGGCTTTTTGATTTTTAATTGATTATTAGTATTTTAGGTGATTAATAGGGGGTATGAATATTTTATAATGTACTGATGCATTAATAAAGGGAACTTATATCAGCTTATTTTTACTACTTTTGCAATGCTTAAAAATTGTCTTTTTCAGTACCTGTGATGGGACTGGAAAGGGCGAAGCCGTGGAATAAAATCAAAAAGTTTTAATTCAATTTGAAATTATGAATAATAAACAAAGAGTAGGAATCACCTTTAGTGCCTTTGATTTGCTGCATGCAGGTCATATCACCATGTTAGAAGAAGCCAAACGTCAATGTGATTATTTGATTTGTGGATTACAAACTGATCCTACTATTGATCGTCCTGAAAAAAACCGTCCGGTGCAATCCGTAGTGGAACGTTATATTCAATTGAAGGGCTGCAAGTTTGTTGACGAAATAGTACCCTATGCTACAGAGCAAGATTTAGAAGATATTTTACGTGCTTTCAAGATTGATGTCCGCATCATTGGAGACGAATACAAGGATAAAAATTTTACTGGTAGAACCTATTGCGAGGAAAAAGGCATCGAATTGTGTTTTAATATTCGCGAACACCGTTTTTCTAGTAGCAGTTTGCGTCAAGAAGTAGCAGACAAACAGAATAAGAAATAGTTATCCGTTGTCGGTTGTCGGTTGTCTGTAATTAAATAACAGCTGCAGAAAAATTAAATTATGAGTCAATCCATTATACATGTTATACTTACTGGGGGAGTAGGAAGCCGTTTATGGCCTCTCTCTCGCAAAAGCCAACCCAAACAATATCTAGAATTGTTTGAAGGAAAATCATTATTTGAAATGACGGTGGCTCGCAATAGCCATTTGGTCAACCAAGTGATGGTAGTGGGTAATGTTGATAATTGTCATTTGAGTCGCAAGGTGTTAGAGAAAACCCAAACGGCGTACGTTGACATTGTAGAGGCTACACCAAGAAATACGGCTGCAGCCATTGCTTTTGCTGCTTTTGCTGCTGAACCCGATGCTATTCTAATTGTAACTCCTTCGGATCATATCATTGACGAAATGGAAGCGTACAATAGTGCCATTTCAGAAGCTATTGCCAAGGCTCAGGACAACTACATCGTTACTTTTGGGATTGTACCCACCAAACCAGAAACGGGTTTTGGCTATATTGAATACCGTGGAGACAATGTACTTGCTTTTCGTGAAAAACCGAATAAAGCAACTGCGATTGATTTTATTTCGAGAGGTAATTTCTTGTGGAATAGCGGAATGTTTTGTTTTAAAGCGAGTGTGCTTTTAGACGAATTGAAAGCATTTGAACCCGAAGTCTATACCAAAGCCAAACAAGTTTGGGAAGCCAATCAAGCAGGAAAATTAGATTTCGACTTATCAATGGAAATTCCATCCATTAGTATTGACTATGCGGTGATGGAACGTTCTAAGAAAATCAAAGTGGTGGCTTCGCAATTTGCTTGGTCTGATTTAGGTTCTTTCGAGTCAGTTTATGATTATTTAACAGCTCAAGGTCACCCTGTGGATGCTCAAGGGAATATGGTTATTGGCACAGATATTTTTTCTACATTCATCGGAATGCGTAACACCATTTTTGTGAGTACACCTGATGCCAATTTGATTTTGCAAAAAGAACAATCCCAAGATGTCAAATACATTTATAACCAATTAGAAAAAGAAAATTCCGATTTATTAATGTAGCAATGAAACAATTTAACAATTGATTCATTGATACATTTTCACATTGATACATTTATACCCCATGAAAAAATTAGTAACATTAGCGCTTTTGTTTTTTGCTTTACTGCAAAGTTCACAAATTGTTGCGCAGGATTTGATGAAAGCTCAGGATTTAAGTACTGTGAAAGTAGATTATTTGTCGGATGCTGATTTGGCTAAAATTCGTACACAGTTAGAAACCAACAAGGTCACTATTGAACAAGCAGAACAAATGGCTTTGGCAAAAGGAATGTCTTCAAATGAATTTGCTAAGTTGAAAGCGCGTTTGGGAATGAAATCGGCTACAGCGTCAACTTCTCTTAAAAAGAACAAGTTGAATTCTTTCGAAAGGGATACTATTTCGCAAGAGGATTATGCTAGAAAACAAGAAAAGATTATCAATAAAAAAGTAAAGGATAGTTTAAATGCCTTGGTTTTTGGATCGGAGTTGTTTGACAATCCCGATTTGAATTTTGAGCCTAATTTGAAATTGGCTACCCCAGTGAATTATGTTCTTGGACCAGGAGATGAATTGCAAATTAGCGTGTATGGCATCCAGGAGTTTAGTGATGCGGTACCCGTAACGGTTGAAGGAAAAGTGAATATTCAGTATGTAGGGCAAATTGCAGTTTCAGGAATGACTATTGAAGCAGCTACAGTCAAAATCAAAAATGCCATTGCAAGAGTGTACAGTACAGTTCGTTCAGGTCAGTCTCAGGTAGGAATTAGTTTGAGTCGTATTCGCACCATCAAAGTGACTTTGATAGGCAGTAGACAACCGGGTAATTATTCTATTTCTTCTTTGGCTACAGTGTACAATGCTTTATTCTTAGGGGGAGGTCCTGCCAAGAATGGAAGCTACCGTAACATCGAATTGATTCGCAATAACAAAGTATACCGCACGATTGATTTGTACCGTTTCTTGATGAATGGAAATCAGTCGGATAATATTGGATTGAAAGACAATGATGTGATTCGTATTCCGGCTTACAACCAAAGGGTTACCGTAGAAGGACAAGTGAAGCGTCCAGGTATTTTTGAGATGAAGTCTGGAGAGAATTTCCAAGACTTATTGACTTTTGCTTCAGGATTCAATGAATTTGCCTTTACTGCATCGGTCAATGTATTGCAAAAAACCGACAAAGAATTTAAAGTAAAAGACGTTAAAGCGACAGAATTTAAATTGTACAAACCCCGTTCAGGAGATGTGTTTACAGTAACTAAAATTTTAAATCGTTTCGAAAATCGTATCAAGATTGAAGGGGCTGTTTTTAGACCAAATACTTATTCTTTCTATGAAGGCATGCGAATTGCTGATTTAGTTGCTAAAGCGGATGGTTTGAAAGAAGATGCGTATGCGGCTCGTGCTACTATTGTGCGTTTGAAATCAGATTTTACTAAGGAAGCGGTTGCAGTGAATTTAGGAAAAGCATTGCAAGGAGATGCTCAATCGAATATTCTGTTGAAAAAAGAAGACATTGTAACGGTTTTCTCTATTTTGGATTTCAAAGAAGAGTTTAAAGTAACCATTGATGGCGAAATTAAAAAGCCGGGTGAATATGATTATAATCCTGCCTTGACCTTGAATGATTTATTAGTACAAGCAGGGGGATTAATTGGTTCAGCTTCTAAGCGTGTGGAGGTAGCGCGTATGATTAAATCAGAAGAGATTGAAGCGACAAATACGGCTCGCGCTGAATTATTCAATATCGAAATTACTCCTGAAAATAACGAGCAAGCAGAAAACTTTGTTTTAGCACCTTATGATGTAGTTAACATTCGTAGAATGGCGGTGTACGAAAAGCCTGAGATGGTAATCGTTAGTGGTTCAGTACAGTATCCTGGAAAGTACGTTTTGGCTGACAAAAAAGAAAAAGTATATTCTTTGATACAGCGCGCGGGTGGTTTGACTCCATTAGCCAATACTAAAGGGGTTCGAATTAAACGCCCCATCAAAGCCAAACAAATTGAAGATATAGCGAATGTTAGTTTTGATGTTAGCAAAAATGCCGTTGATGAAACTGTAGCCAAAAAAGATACGGTTAAAAATAGCGCATTAAAGAAACTAAAAGAGGAATTGAAATTTGCAACGATTCCATTGGAGTGGAATAAAATAGTTCGCAATCCAAATAACAGAACCAATATTACTTTATTGCCAGGCGACGAAATTGAAGTGGTAGACTTTAGTGAAAGTGTAAAAGTAACAGGTAGCGTTTTGTTAACTTCGGAGATCCCTTATAATAGTGGTCGTGGTGTTGGTTATTATTTAAGTGCTGTAGGAGGAACAGATGGTAAAGCTTGGAAAAGAAAAGCCTATGTTATTTATCCCAACGGACAAGCTGCGGTAACAGGCTCTTTCTTGTTTTTTAAATCCTATCCTAAGGTAACACCAGGCTCTCAAATTGTAGTTCCTGAAAAACCATTGACTAAGAAAATGTCTACTGGAGAATGGGTAAGTATTGGTAGTGTGATTACTAGTTTGTCGCTATTAATTTTAAATGCGTTTAAATAATATACGATATTAGATATACGAGGTACGATTTTAGCTTCGCTCCGTTCGGCTTCGCCTCGGGTCGATTTAGGATTTGAAAATGTGCCAATTTGAAAATGTACTAATTCGTGATGTTAATTTAAAAAAGTGTTCATTATTCAGCTGTAAGTGTTCAAAATGTACTATTTACATGCACTTTAACAGAGCGAAGCGACTTTCTTATACGACCTTATATGACTTATATGGTTTTAAATTTACGATTTACGATATTAGATATACGATTTGCTATTTACGAACTTCAATATTCAATATTCTATATTGAATCCCGACGCTTCGGGACAACATTAGAATAACGAATTATGAACAAAAAACAAATGTTGACTTCGAGTGCCTCAGTCAACCGACAACGAATAACAAATAAAAACTTGGCGCCCTAGAGCCTTCGTGGCAAATTAAAGATTGCTTCACTACGTTCGCAATAACAAACAACCAAAATGACTTATAGCTTACAACCATTTATCGACAAAGAAAAATGCATTTCCGTAACCGGATTAGGTTATGTGGGCTTGCCTTTGGCATTGGAGTTGGCAAAGCATTTTAAGGTCATTGGATTTGATATCAATCAAGATCGTATTGCATTAATGCAACAAGGGATTGATCCTTCTAAAGAATTAGAAGGGGCTGCTTTTGAAGGTTGCGATATTACCTTTACAGCTGATGTTGCCGATTTACAACAGGCGCATTTTCATATTATCGGAGTTCCTACGGATATTGATTCCAATAAGGTGCCGAATTTGAATCCGCTATTAGGTGCCACTAAAAGTGTGGCTTCTGCTTTGAAAAAAGGAGATGTGGTAGTGTATGAATCAACAGTCTATCCCGGTTGTACTGAAGACGATTGTTTGCCTATTTTAGAATCCGTTTCAGGATTGAAAGGCGGTGTTGATTTTAAATACGGCTATAGCCCGGAGCGCATTGTTCCTGGAGATAAGGTGCGCACCTTGACTACGATTTTAAAAATTGTATCGGGAAATGATGACGAGGCTTTGGAATTGATAGCAGCTATTTATGGCAGTATCATCAAAGCGGGATTGCATCGTGCGGAATCCATCAAAGTGGCCGAGGCCGCTAAAGTAATTGAAAACACCCAACGCGATATCAATATTTCGTTAATGAACGAATTGGCGATTATCTTTGATAAAATGGGGATTGATACCCAAGCGGTGATTGCTGCGGCAGGAACCAAATGGAACTTTCATCAATACCAACCCGGTTTAGTGGGAGGACATTGCATCAGTGTGGATCCGTTTTATTTGATGCACAAAGCCAAAATGATAGGAATTGAACCACAAGTAATTGCGGCAGGAAGACGCGTAAATGATTTCATTCCATCGTTTATAGCCAAACGCATTGTACAATCGTTGATAGAACAAGATAAAAACCCAGGAAAATCTAGAGTCTTGGTAATGGGAATTACCTTCAAAGAAGAAGTGTCTGACATTCGCAATTCGAAAGTAGTCGATTTAATCAAAGAATTAGAAGACTACTCCATTGCAGTAGACGTGATTGACCCTTTTGGCAGTCCAGCCGAATTGGCGCACGAATACAACATTCACTTGAAAGCAAGCCCCGAAGGAAAATACGACAGTATCGTTTTAGCAGTTGGACATCAAGCCTACCGAAACATGCAACCTGCTGATTTTGAAAAACTCTCTAACGGACCGGTTTATCTTTTTGACATTAAAGGGGTGCTGAAGAAAGCCGATTATGCCAATTATTGGAGACTTTAGGATTTACGATATACGAAGTACGATTTAGGAATGTACCAATTTGAAAATGTATCAATTCAGGTATGTTTAATGAATAGAAGTCTTCAGTATTCAGCTGTAAGTGTTCAGGAAGTACTACTTAAATGTTCTTAAATAGAGCGAAGCGACTTTCTTATACGACCTTATATGACTTATATGGTTTTAAATTTACGATTTACGACATAAGATCCCGATGCTTCGTGACGATTTAATAATCTAACAATTTGAAAATGTAACAATTCGTGTAAATAGTTTATCACAATTTGTGATAACTTTTACAATTAAAAGTTTCTATTTAATGAAACTATAGCTATATTTGTTCCCAATAATAAAAAAAGATGAAGCCCCAATTTGAAATCCTTTTTTTAGAAGACGCATTTGAATTTTTGAAGCAATTGGAACGAAAGCATTATGAAAAAGTGCTGTACAATATCCGTCGGGCACAAAATGAAACCAATTCTGATTTATTTAAGAAATTATCTAATGATATTTGGGAGTTTAGAACTTTGTATCAAGGATTACAGTATCGACTATTAGCTTTTTGGGACAAAACAGCAACAACAGAAACAGTAGTAATTGCGACACATGGGTTCATAAAAAAACAAAGTAAAGTCCCAGACAAAGAAATCCAGAAGGCCATTCAATTGAAGCTTCATTATTTTGAAGGACAACAATCGATAAATAAGAAAAAATGAAAACATATACCTTAGATCAAGTACAAGACGAACTTATCGGTAAGATAGGTACTGTATCCCGTGACATTTTTGAGTATGAACTTCAGATGGACTTAATTGGCAAGGCAATCAAGCAGACTCGAAAAGAAAGAAATTTAACTCAAGAAGAACTTGGAAAGTTGATTGGAGTACAGAAAGCTCAGATATCAAGGATTGAAAATAATGCTAGTAATGTTACCATGGATACCTTATTGCGTGTTTTTACCGCATTAAAGGCAACGGTTAAATTGCAGATTGAATTGCCTAATTTAAATATTAGTGTGGGCTAGGATAACTATTTACGATATTAGATATACGAGGTACGATTTAGGAGTGTAACAATTTGAAAATGTACCAACTTCTGATGTTAATTTAAAATAAGTGTTTAGGATTCAGCTGTAAGTGTTCAGGAAAAACTACTTAAATGTTCTTAAATAGAGCGAAGCGACTTTCTTATAGGACCTTATATGACTTATATGGTTAATTAATTTACGAAGTACGATATACGAAGTACGATTTAGGAAAGTATCAATTTAAAAATGTATCACTTTAAAAATGTACCAATAATCGAATCACGAATTACAACATTCATCATTCAACATTCCGTATTGAATATTCAAAATTTTAACAATGAACATTTTAACAACGAATGTTGAACAACGAATAAAATCGGATAACAGATAACAGACAACAATAAAAAAAACCTTTGTGTCTTAGCGCCTTCGTGGCAAAAAGCGCCTTAGCAGCAAAACATAACATGGAAACACAAAACGACGAAATTACCCTCAAAGAACTCCTCGAGAAAGCCACAGAATGGTACTCTTACCTACTATCCCAATGGAAGATCATTGTGCTAGCAGGAGTAGTAGGAGCAGCTTTAGGTTTGACTTATTCTATTTTTAAGAAACCGATTTATACCGCTACTTTATCCTTTGCTTTAGAAGATGAGAAATCAGGGAGTGGTGGATTAGGTAGTGCTTTAGGATTAGCCAGTTCCTTGGGATTGGATTTAGGTGGCGGCAGTGGTGGCGGAGCCTTTTCAGGTGCTAACCTAACCGAATTATTCAAGTCCCGTTCTATGGTAGAACAAACCTTGATGCAACCCGCACTAGCAGGAACCGATACCATTTCCTTAGCCGAAATGTACATTCGTACTCAAGAATGGAGAGACCAATGGAATGAAAAATCGAAATTGAAAGCCATCCAATTTCCCCCTTTGACCAAGCGCAAGTACTTTACCCGTGTTCATGATAGCATTATGGGTAAGATGTATGAAGATTTGTCCAAAACGAGTTTGATGGTTGCCCAAAAAGATAAAAAAATATCGATTATTAGTATTGATGTTAAATCAGAGAATGAGGCCTTTGCCAAAGCTTTCTCGGAAACTTTAGCGAAGCAGGTGTCGGACTTTTATGTGGATACCAAAAGTAAGAAAGCCCGAATGAATATGGCAATTTTGCAACACCAAACAGACTCTATACGTGCGGAATTGAACGGTGCAATTACGGGTGTGGCTGTAGCTAATGATAATACTTTTATGCTGAACCCTGCCTTAAATGTTAACCGCGCCCCTTCGGCCAAAAGACAAGTAGATGTTCAAGCCAATACGGCTATTTTAACCGAATTAGTGAAACAAACAGAATTAGCCAAGGTGACGCTGCGCAAAGAGACACCACTAATACAAGTTATCGACCGACCAATTTTACCTTTGCCAAATGATCAATTTGGAAAAGTAAAAGGAATATTATTAGGAGGCGTATTAGCTGGGTTTTTGACCCTACTCTTTTTAGTTTTTAAGTTGATTTTTAAAAAAATACAATTAGATTAATTTCAATACAATTTCAATGACAAATTTATTAGATTCATACATTCAAAAAGAAAAATGCATTTCCGTTACTGGATTAGGATATGTAGGATTACCATTAGCTTTAGAATTTGCAAAGCATTTCAAGGTTATAGGTTTCGATATCAACCAAGAGCGTATTGCGTTGATGCAACAAGGGATAGATCCTTCTAAAGAATTAGAGAGTGCTGCTTTTGAAGGTTGTGATATTACATTTACCGCTAATGTGGATGATTTACATCAAGCACATTTTCATATCATAGGAGTACCCACGGATATAGATTCTAATAAAGTACCGAATTTGAATCCGCTTTTAGGAGCTACGAAAAGTGTGGCCTCGGCCTTGAAAAAAGGAGATATAGTAGTGTATGAATCTACAGTGTATCCAGGGTGTACCGAAGAGGATTGTTTGCCCATTTTGGAAACCATTTCAGGTTTACAAGGAGGGATTGATTTTAAATATGGGTATAGTCCAGAGCGTATTGTTCCTGGAGATAAGGTGCGTACTTTAACCAATATTTTAAAAATTGTTTCAGGAAGTGATCACGAGGCATTAGAATTAATAGCCGCAGTCTATGGCACTATAATAAAAGCGGGTTTGCATCGCGCGGAATCTATCAAAGTGGCAGAAGCCGCTAAAGTAATTGAAAATACCCAACGAGATATCAACATTTCTCTTATCAATGAATTAGCCATTATCTTTGATAAGATGGGAATTGATACCAAGGCTGTTATTGAAGCGGCTGGTACCAAATGGAATTTCCATAAATATCAACCGGGATTGGTAGGAGGACATTGCATTAGTGTAGATCCTTTTTATTTAATTCATAAAGCCAAAAAAATTGGAATTGATCCTCAAGTTATTGCTGCGGGTCGTCGAGTGAATGATTTTATACCTACTTTTATTGCCAAACGCATTGTACAATCTTTGATTGAACAAGATAAAAATCCTGGAAAGTCAAGAGTCTTGGTTATGGGAGTAACTTTCAAGGAAGATGTAGCAGATATCCGCAATTCGAAAGTAGTGGATTTAGTACGTGAATTAATGGATTATTCTATTTTAGTACATGTAGTTGACCCGCATGGAAATCCAAATGAATTGGCACATGAATATGGAATAAGTCTTATTGATAAGCCTTTAGGAGATTATGATGTTATACTTTTGGCGGTCGGTCATAAAGAATATATTCAAATGACAGTGGCAGATTTTGAAAAATTATCCAAAGATGATTTGTATATGTTTGATATCAAAGGAGTATTAAATGCTGCGGATTATAAAAATTATTGGAGATTGTAATTTAAAAGATAAAAATTGAAAATAGATTTTATAATTATTGGAGGAGGTATTGTTGGACTTTCTACAGCCTATCATTTAAAAAAGCAAAATGCGGATTTAAATGTAATAGTATTAGAAAAAGAAAGTGATTTAGCAATCCATCAAACAGGTCATAACAGTGGTGTTATTCATTCGGGGATATATTATAAGCCTGGAAGTCTTAAAGCGATTAATTGCAAAAAAGGATACGATCAATTGATTCAATTTTGTGATGAAAATACTATTCAATACGATCTTTGTGGTAAGATTATTGTCGCCACAGAAAAAGACGAGTTAGCTTCATTAACTACCATTTTGGAAAGAGGAATTGCTAATGGCTTGGAAGGAATAAAAAAAATAAACACACAGGAAATCAAAGAAATCGAACCTCATTGCGCTGGAATTGAAGGGATATGGGTGCCACAAACGGGTATAATTGACTATGTAGCAGTAACCAAAAAATATGCCGAGTTATTTGAAAACCTTGGTGGAGAAATTCAGTTTAACCAAAAGGTAAAAGGTATAAAAAACCATAATGATGTTACTATCATCCAGACAGAAACTTCAGAATTTCAAACACAAAAAGTTATTAATTGCGCTGGATTATATTCGGATAAAGTAGCAAAGATGACGGATAAAAACGTAGATGTTCAGATTTTACCTTTCAGAGGAGAATATTTCAGTATTAAAAAAGAAAAAGAACATCTCGTAAAGAACTTAATTTATCCAGTACCCAATCCTAATTTTCCGTTTTTAGGGGTTCATTTTACAAGAATGATTAATGGAGGAGTTGAAGCAGGACCAAATGCTGTTTTGGCATTTGCAAGAGAAGGATATACTAATAAAACCATTAATTGGAAAGAACTCAAAGAAACTTTAGGTCATTCTGGCTTTCAAAAAGTAGCTTTGAAATATTGGAAAGATGGTTTATACGAAATGTATCGTTCCTATTCTAAAGCGGCATTTACAAAAGCATTACAACAATTAATTCCAGAAATTCAAAAAGATGATTTAGAACATCAAACAGCTGGTGTACGAGCTCAAGCATGCGATAGCAAAGGAAATCTTTCTGATGATTTCTTGATTTTTGAAGAAAATAACATCATTAATGTTTGCAATGCTCCTTCGCCAGCCGCTACATCATCATTAGCAATAGGCGAAAGTATTGCTAATTTGGTTTTAAAAAAATAGCAAATTACAATGAATAACAATATTCAAATGGTGGACTTAAAAACACAGTACCATCACATCAAAGAAGAAATAGACAAGGCGGTTATAGATTGTATTTCGAGTACAGCATTTATTAATGGCCCTGCAGTTAAAGAATTTCAAGTCAGTTTAGAGCAATATTTGGGAGTAAAACACGTTATTCCATGTGCAAACGGTACTGATTCGTTACAAATTGCTATGATGGCTTTAGATTTAAAACCTGGTGACGAAGTAATTTGTCCTGCTTTTACTTATGTTGCAACTGCAGAAGTAATTGGCTTATTAGGTTTGATTCCTGTAATGGTGGATGTTGATAAGAATACATTTAATCTTACGGAATTAAATATAGAAAAAGCAATAACTTCTAAAACTAAAGCTATTGTACCGGTACATTTATATGGGCAATCTTGTGACATGGAACCCATAATGGAATTGGCCAAAAAATATAATTTATTTGTAATCGAAGATAATGCGCAGGCTATTGGTGCAGATTATACTTTTTCGGACGGAAGAACAGCTAAAACAGGAACTATCGGACACATCGGGAGCACCTCATTTTTTCCATCCAAAAATTTAGGATGTTATGGAGATGGGGGAGCTTTGATAACAAATGATGATGAATTGGCTCAAAAAATGAGAATGATTGCCAATCATGGGCAAGAAAAAAAATACTACCATAAAGTATTAGGTTGCAACTCTAGATTAGATACAATACAAGCTGCCATATTAAACATCAAATTAAAGCACTTAGACAATTATAGCCAATCTAGAAATAAGATGGCAAGTTTTTATGACGAAGCTTTTTCAGCTATAGACGAATTACAAGTTCCAAAAAGACAAGTTAATAGCACCCATGTATTTCATCAATATACTTTAAAAGTTAAAAATGGAAGACGAAACGAATTACAACAATTTTTATCAGAAAAAGGAATACCTAGTATGATCTATTATCCGCTTCCTTTATATAAACAAGAAGCATTTCAGCAATTTGTATCAACTGATTTTAAATTAGTGACTACTGAGGAATTATGTAATGAGGTACTGTCATTACCGATACATACAGAAATGAATATAGATAATATGAACTTTGTTTTTAGTAGTGTTAAATCATTTTTTAAAAAATAAGTATGGCAAATTTTTACGCACACGAAACAGCCTTAGTCGATGAGGGTTGTACCATTGGTGAAGGAACAAAAATATGGCATTTCAGTCATGTAATGTCAAATTGTACTATAGGCGAAAGATGTAATATTGGACAAAATGTTGTGGTTTCACCCGATGTAATTTTAGGAAACAATGTAAAAGTGCAAAACAATGTGTCTATTTATACAGGTGTTAGTTGCGATGACGATGTTTTTTTAGGACCATCCATGGTATTTACTAATGTAATTAACCCAAGAAGTGCCATAAACAGACGCGACCAATATGCCAAAACATACGTAGGCAAAGGTGCGAGTATTGGTGCAAACGCTACAATAGTTTGTGGACACGATATAGGCGAATATGCTTTTATTGGCGCGGGTGCTGTAGTAACTAAAAATGTACCAGCCTTTGCCTTAGTAGTGGGTAATCCAGCAAGACAGTTGGGATGGGTTGGAGAATACGGTCATCGATTAACATTTAATGACCAAGGAATAGCAGTTTGCCCTGAGAGCCAACAAGAATATCAATTAGAGAATAATACGGTTAGTAGAATAAAATAGTTATGAGTAAAATTAAATTTGCAGTAGTAGGCTGTGGTCATATTGGTAAACGTCATGCTAGTATGATTTTAGGTAATGATGATTTTGAATTAGTTGCATTGTGCGATACTAAACCTAAGGAAGAATTAGGTTTGGAAAATTTTACAGGAGCTCGTTTTTTTAATTCAATTGATGCATTAATTCAATCTGGTATTGCAATCGATGCGGTTGCTATTGCTTCGCCTAATGGGTATCATCAAGAACAGGCACTGCAAGTCTTGGAAAACAATTGGCATGTGGTAGTAGAGAAACCCATGGCATTAACCAAAGCGGGTTGTGAATTAATTATTTTTAAAGCATTACAAAAACACAAACAAGTATTTTGTGTGATGCAAAACCGATATTCACCACCTTCAGTTTGGTTAAAAGAAGTATTAGATTCAGGGATATTAGGAAAGGTTTTTATGGTGCAAATTAATTGCTATTGGAATCGTGACGATCGTTATTATAAACCTGATGCAGTTTCAGGCAAACCTACCACTTGGCATGGTACCAAAGCGTTAGATGGTGGAACTTTATTTACGCAATTTTCCCATTTTATCGATTTAATGTATTGGTATTTTGGAGATGTGACTAATATTAATGCCAAATTGAATGATTTTACCCATCATAAAAGTACTGATTTTGAAGACTCTGGTTTTGTGAGTTTTGATTTTTTAGATGGCGGTATGGGTAGCTTAAATTATTCTACTGCTGTTTGGGATAAAAATTTAGAAAGTTCTATTACCATAGTGGCCGAAAATGGCTCAGTTAAAGTAGGAGGACAATATATGAATGAAGTCGAATATTGCCATATTAAAGATTATGTAATGCCTGTATTAGCTGAAAGTAATCCTCCAAATGATTACGGCCCTTACAAAGGCTCGGCGGCTAACCATCATTATATTTACGAAAATATTTCCAATGTACTAGCTGGTAATGAAAGTATTACTACGAATGCTTTGGAAGGAATGAAAGTGGTTGATATTATAGAGCGGATTTATGGTTCTGAAATAAATTTATAAGTTTTTTTTGTTAATTTAGGATGCATTAATGTGAATTCTAAATTTTAATTCAAATGAGTTTATTCTTTTAAAAACAATTATATTTTTTAAATCAAAATTTTATTAAAATTATTACTATTTTTTTAAAATATTACAATATTTGTTAATATTATTTTTAAATGTGTATGCTTAATTTTAAATTAATTTGATATGTTCAAATTTCAATTGTTTTTTTTAAGATTTCCTTCAAGAATTAGAGGTTATTTCGTTAGAATATGGATTTTGTGTAATTGAGGAAAATGTAAGGGGAAATTAATTGTAGAAAGCGGATTTAGATTTAAACAGCCACCTAATAAAAATATTGATATAGGATATAATGTTTGTTTCGGCAAGCAAACAACTTTAGATATTTTCAAAGATTCAAAGCTTGTAATTGGTAATGATGTATCTTTTACAGGTTATACATACATTTCTTCAGCATATGAAGTTATTATCGGTAATCACGTAATAGTAGGAGAGTTTGTTAGCATACGAGATGCAAATCATGGAACTACGCTTGATTCAGGTTATATAAAAAATCAGCCTATGAGACCAGCTACTATTAAATTTGGTGATGATATTTGGATTGGAAGAGGAGTTTCTGTTTTAAAAGGGGTTAATTTAGCTAGCGGTGTTGTTGTAGGAGCAAATTCGGTAGTTATAAATGATATAAAAGAAACAAATTCGATAAATGCAGGTATACCGTGTAAATTTATAAAATCCCGTAATTAGAAAAAATTGAAAATATTAAACAAACTAGACAAGAACTTATTTAAAGATTTTGCATTGACTTTAATTAGTTTTACTTTTGTTGGTTTTGGTAATATGTTGATATATTACTTATTACCTATATTTTTGTCAACTACTGATTCAGAAATATTTGCTGTTTTTAAGAAAACTTCATCACTTTTGTTAGTTTTTTTGATTGGAGGAATGGCTGTAGCTATACCTAAATTTGTACTCGAAAATAGTAAAGAAAAATCTAGTTTATATTTATTAGTTGGCTTTTTTTTTTCTGTCTCATTAACCATAATTGCTTTAATTATATTTTTAATTTTTCCTGAGTATTTTGGACTAATACTTATTGGAAAGAGTCTTGTATTTAAAGATATATTTTGCTTATTTGCAATCATTTTTTCCGGAGTCGTTAATGGTACAATTTATAGTTATTTCCGAGGCATTTATATAGTAAATGAAGCAAATTTATTAGTGATAATCATTTCATTACTTCAAATATTATTGATCTTTATTTCTAAAGATATTTTTATTTATATAATGCTAAATGCATTATCGTCCATAATAGTTTCTGTAATGTTTTTGCTTAGTTTTACTGATTTTTATTATCAATCAAGAAAGTTAATTACTAAAGATTTTTTAGGTTTTAAAAGAATCATAATCTATGGGTTTCTCAGAGTTCCGGGTGATTTTTCCTTAGAGGGTCTCAATTCTTTACCTGTTTTGATCACATCAGCAACTTATGGAATTGCTTTGGGAGGACAGATGGCATATGCTATGACAATATTTGGTTTGATTCTTGCTGTAATGTCTCCGGTGAATTTTATAATGCTGCCAAAAGTATCTTTAGCTTTGAACGTTGATAAAGATTTTAATATGGTAAAAAAAATTGTAAAACAGAGTTTTATTATTATATTTCCATTAATATTCATAGCGGGATTCGTCATTTTTTTTCTATCTGAATTTATTGCAATAGCCATTTTTCATTCTAAGCAACCAATAATTTTATCAGTTTATATAAAATTCATCTGTATCGCAGTTTTACCTTTTTCTGTGTATACTATGCTTAGAAGTATCATTGATGCAGGTTACACCTATCCACTAAATTCGTTTAATTGCATTGTTTCACTAATTGTTTTTGGTTGTATACAATTTGTTTTGAAAGACTATGAATACGGACTTTTGATAAGTGTGATTTTGGGTTACACTTATTTAGGCCTTTCAACATATATTTCTTATATAAATATATTTAAAAAAGGCAAATGATAATTAAGATAAAAAATATTATATCAGTTCTGATATTATTACTGATAGCTATGTGTTTTATTGTTAGTCTTAGTGAAAGAGGGCGCATTTTCTCAGTTGCATACGTAATTATAGTTGCTCTTTTTGAATTAATACCCTTAAAGAAATATAAAACCAACGATGTTTTTTATCCTAAGTATTTATTATTGGTACTTTATTATTTATACAGTTTATCAGGAATTTTAGTTATTGAGATTAAAGGTACTGATAGCCAAGGAATCTCTATTCCTCTATATATTGTAGACCAATTTATTTTTTCTTGTTTGCTGGGTTTAACTGGTTTATGTATCGGATTTTTAGTTTTTGTTAGAAACAATGATAATGATCAAAGCTTACCTTTTAAAATAATTAACGAGGAGAGGATATATACAATTTTAAAGATTTTTGTTTTCTTTGCTTTAATAATTAATTTTTCAGAAATTTTCAAAAAGTATAATATTTTTTCGATAGAATCTTACGCTGACAGAGCACTCGCCTATAGGCTTGAAAGACGTGAATCTAAGGGTAGCGGACTTTATGAAGTATTTTTAGTTGATTCCCCTGTTTTAATTATAAATTTTTTCTGCTTTTATTATTTTTTAAAATTTAAAAATTTAAAAATTAAAAAATATCTTTTCCTTATACCTTATGTTTTTTGTGTATTGACAGCTATTTTATCAGGCTTTAGAAGTAGTTTAGTTAATGCTGTATTACCTATACTTTTTTTATATCATTATCAGCATAGTCGGTTTAAACTATCAATATCAAGAGTCCTTTTCTATTTATTGTTAGGTGGCTTTGCCTATTTTATTATTAATCTATTGTCAGTTCTTAGAAGTACATCAGATCCAATTGAGATGCTAAAAATAATAATAGATTTAATGAGTAATCAAGGACTGTCTTTTTTATCTATTGAAAATAGTGGGGAATTAGAAACAAGTACCAATTTTATGAGGTTGATGTTAGGTATTGAAAGAGGCGAAGTTGATTTTAGTTATGGAAAAACAATTATAGATGAAATATTGGTATATATACCATTAGCTTTGTATCCCGATAGACCCCATACTGTCTCAGAACAATTTGTAATTGCTTTTTATCCAAATATTTTTGATATGGGGGGAGGTATGGGGCAATATTGTTTGCTTGAAGGCTACTGGGCTTTCGGTAATGTTGGTGTTTTTATATCATCGTTTTTGTTTAGTAAATACCTTGTTAAATTTTACAGATATATAGCGCCTTATTTGATTGTAAGCCCCATATACGTTTTGATATATTCGCAAGTATTTGATAAAGCAGTATTGTCAGTTGTAAGAGGAGGCTATATAGGTGCTATAAAGGCTTGTTTGATTAGTAGCATAGTAATTATATTAGCAATATTGCTAAGTAAAATAAAATTTAATAATGAAGGTAGTTTGGATTCATAGTTTTGATAGGGAAGCAAACAAAAACGCTGGAGTTTTTATGTTTCAGTTAATGGACGCATTGAAATCAAGAGGAATTGCGATAGATGAGTTATACACGGGAAAAATAACTTTATTTAATTTAATTTCTAAAATCAGACATTTTAGAGTATTAACAAGTAAGTATGATATTATACATGCTCAATATGGTTCAGGATGTGGATTATTGACTTCTTTTTTAAGAGGCAAGAAAATATTAACGCTTAGGGGTTCCGATTGGTACGTGAGTAAAAAGAGTGATTCCTTTTTTTCTTATATACATACAAGATTAGCAGTTTTAATGACAAAATTATCTCTATATAATTATGATAGAATAATTACGATGTCAAATAGGATGACTAGTGAAATTCAAAAATCATTCCCTAACCTTAAAATTGAAATTGATTGTATAATGGATGGTATTGATCTAAATAAATTTTCGCCCAAAATTAAAAAAGCGGAAAGAAGTAAAATAGACGAATACGATGATAGTGCGCCTTGGATTTTATTTTCATCAGTTGCTGAAAAAAATCCATTAAAGAGATTTGATTTGGCGCAAAAGGCTTTTTTGTTAGCAAAGAAGGAATTACCAGATCTTCAACTTAAATTTATGAATGGTATTTCTCATGATAATGTACCAGGATTTATAGCATGTTGTGATGTAATACTTCTTACATCAACGCATGAAGGATGGCCTAATATAATAAAAGAAGGATTAGCACTAAACATTCCATTTGTAAGTACTAATGTGAGTGATCTTAAAAGTATTTCATTGTATGAAGAAAGTTGTACTGTAGTTGAAGAAAATAAAGATGAGGAGATAATGGTTTCTGAGTTGAGTCAAGGAATTATAAAGGCTATACAAGTTAAGAATACTAAAATATTAGACTTTAATAAATATACTTCATCGATGAATATGCATATAATTGTTAATCAGATAATTAAAGTCTATCATTCAAAAGAGTTTACAGTATGAAAGTGTGGATAGTAAATGTAGGTGAAAATCTACCTACAGATGGGGAAAATGTTAGGATTTTTAGATGCGGTATTTTAGCAGATTACTTAAGTGAAAGAGGGCATGAAGTTATTTGGTGGACTTCAACATTTGACCATTATTTAAAGAAACATAGATATAAAGAAAATAAAACTATTTATATAAAAAACAATTATAAAATTAGATTTCTATATGGTTCAGGATATCAGAAGAACATATCTCTAAAAAGGCTATATGATCATTTTATGTTAGGAAAATTATTTAAAAAATTTACAAAAGATGAAAAAATACCAGATGTTATTATTTCTTCTTTTCCAATTATTTCTCTTTCTTACGAAGCAGCTTTATTTGGAAAGAATAATAAAGTTCCTGTAATATTGGATGTAAGGGATATGTGGCCTGATATCTTTTCGGAGGTGCTACCAAAAAAATTAAGGTTTCTTGGAAAAGCATTATTGACTCCAATGTATTACAAAACAAATAAAGCATTTAAATATGCTATTGGTATAACAGGGATGACTGATGAATTTGTTTCATGGGGATCCATTCATGCTAAAAGAAGTTTAGGTAAATATGATAAAGCTTTTCCTTTCGGTTATGATAGAAAAAATTATTCAGAGTCCCATTTAAAAGAATCAAATTATTTTTGGGACAGAAATGGATTAAGTGATAATAATTTTAATATTGCAATTGTAAGTTATGTGGGTGAAGTTTTAGATTTAGACTTAATAATAAATATTGCAAAAAAGATAAAGGAAAATAAGCTTAATTATAAAATTTTTCTTTGTGGTGTAGGACCGTTATTTGAAAAGTTAAGAGAACAAACGTTTGATTTAGATTCAATAAGATTAATGGGATGGATGGATGGATGTCAAATTCATACACTACTTTCAAGATCTACATTGGGATTTATACCTTATATTAACAGGGAGGATTTTATGAAGAGTATTCCAAATAAAGTTCCAGAATACATGTCTCAAGGTTTACCTGTAGTGACCTCTCTAAGGGGTGTAGTAAAAAAAATGGTAGAAGTTAATAATTGTGGTTATTTTGTAAATAATGTAGATGAGTTCATTGGAGTGCTTAACAGTATTATTAGAAATCCAGATGAGTGTACTCTGAAGAAGCAAAATTCGCTTAAATATTTTGAAGATAATTTTTTATCAGAAAAAGTATACAACAAAATGAGTGACTACCTTGAATTTGTAGGAAATAAAAATTAGTAAATAATGAATATAGCATACTTAAACGGACAAAAAGTAGTAGATAGAAACATAATATCTTTATATAATCCAAGTTTTTTATATGGGATTAGTGTTTTTGAAGGCATTAGAGTATACAAGAATCCACGAAAAGATAAGATTTCATTTTTTGATTTAGACGAGCATTTGGAAAGATTGTATATGTCAGCTCGTTTTTTATCATTCAATCTACCGTTGAATATTGAAAAACTTAAAGAAGAATTATTGAGCATTTTTGAGAAAGAAAATGTACAAGAAAATATATATGTAAGAATTACTTTCTTTATTGGTGAAGAAACATCTTGGTCTGATGAAAATAATATACATTATCTTGTTAGTTTAAGGAGTATGGACTCACAATTAGAGAATAGTCAAAGTATTTCTCTTGCTTTTAGTACATTTAGAAGAATTTCTACTTCAGCAATGCCTCCATCCGTAAAAGCAGGAGCAAATTATTTAAATTCTAGATATGCTTTAATTGAGACTCAAAAAAAAGGATTTGATGGTGCTATTTTTATTTCTAATAATAACTATATCTCTGAATCAACAGGATCTTGTATATTTTTTATAAAAAACAATTGTGTTTTTACACCTTCAAAAGATTGTGATATATTAGAAGGAATAACAAGAAACAGAATTATAGATTTATGTGGTAAAGAAGGTCTAAAAGTTTCCGAAGAACATATTTCTCCATCTGCTGTTTATAGCTATGATGCTGCATTTTTGGCCGGTACAATGATAGAAATAAAGCCTATTTCAAGAATTGAGAGAATGAATTATGATACCGTAAATAATGCTACATTTAAATTAATAACTAAAATTCTTAAAAATTACGTTTATGAAATGGAGTCTTAATTATATTGCAATAACTAATAGTCCAGAAGAGGCAAGAATTCTAGATCAATGTGGAATCCAACAGATCATGGTTGATACAGAAATTTTAGGAAAAGTAGATAGACAAAAAGGTAAACAAACGATTATAAGTGACCATAAGGTAGAAGATGTTATAAAATTAAAAGAGTTGCAATTAAATCTTAAAATTATTTGTAGAATAAACCCTTTTAATGAAAATATTTTCAATGAAATTGATCAAGCAGTTCTTGCTGGAGCAGATTTTATAATGATTCCAATGATTAAAAATATTGAAGAGTATAAACTAATAATTGATCATATAGATAGAAGGACGAAAATAATTCCTTTAATAGAGACAACTTATTCGCTTTTTAATCTAAAAGAGATAATTGAGTATTACAATATTGAACAAATTCATTTTGGTTTGAATGACTTATTTATTGATATTGGATATAAGAATTTATTTGAAATTTTATTTTCCGAATTTTTTTCTTATTTTATAAATTTTGCAACTAGTAATGTAGAAGTTGTTGGAATTGGCGGGATTGGAAATCCCAAGATTCCACTTAAGGTTGATTCAATATTATTATTATCTGAGTTTTTGAATCTAAAAAGCTCTAGTATTATACTTTCTAGAAGTTTTTTTAACAACATCTATGATAAGCAAAATATAATTGAGGGCCTAAGGATGTTTGAAGATGTATTTAAGGATTCTAAAAAGTATAGGGATTTAGTTTTATTAAAGGAACAAGTTCAAAAATTAAATTAAATAATATTATGATAAGAATATTTGATGTTTTAATGTTAGTAGTTTTACTCCCCTTTATTATCCCAATATTTATTATTGTTAGTTTATTGGCTTTTATATTTCATGGAAAGTCAATTTTTTTTAAGCAAAAAAGATTAGGAATTAATAAACATCAATTTGAACTTTATAAATTTAGATCTATGATTCATGGTGCACAAAATATTGGGACTGGTTTATATAGTTACGAAAATGATAATCGAATTACACCCTTTGGTAAGTTTTTACGAAAATCAAGTTTAGATGAGATTCCGCAAATAATTAATGTTTTAAAAGGTGAAATGAGTTTTGTAGGACCTAGGCCAGCAGTTGTAGGAGAATTAGATGTTGAAAATAATTTGCCTCATAATACTGATGATCGATTTCTTTTAAAACCTGGTTTAACAGGTTGGGCTCAAATTCATGGGAGAGATAATTTATCTTGGAGTGAAAAAATTATTTATGATCTTGAATTTGTTAATGCATCTAGATTAAAAAGATTTTTTATTTGTATTTACACTATTTTATTCACACCATTATATTTATTAAATTTCTCAGCGACTTATGAAAAGCAAAAATAAAAATATAATTTACTCAAATATTTTAGATAACGAAAAATCTGCTTTTGTTATTAATGAGCAAAAATTTAGTTCCAATATTGAATCGATGCTCTCAAGTTTTAAGACCTTCTATCCGAATGTTATAATTGGGTATTCTTATAAAACGAATTATGTTCCATTAATATGTAAAATAGCACATGATTTGGGATGTTTTGCTGAAGTTGTTTCTGAAATGGAAGTAGAAATGGCTCAAAGCTTACTTACAAAAAAATCCAATATAATATATAATGGTCCTGTTAAAAGTATTGAATCTTTAAGTATTGTAATAAAAAATGGAGGGATTATAAATATAGATAATTCTTTTGATCTTGAAATGATAGAATTAATATTAAAAGAAGAAAGTAACATAAATTTAAAAGCTAAAGTGGCTTTAAGACTTAATTTTTCATTTGATGAAAACGATTCTCGTTTTGGAATGGATGAGGCTAATATAATTAGGATTAAGGAAGAGATTAATTGTAAAAATAATATTGAACTTATTGGTTTTCACTTGCATTTACCATTTAGGAGCATAGAAAGTTTTGATTTTAGAGTTAAAACTATGATTAGTGTTTTAGAAATGAATAAAGATGTTGATTTGAAATATATCAATATTGGTGGTGGATTTTTTGGAGATATTTCAATGGAAACTGCTAAATCTTTGAGTATAAATAAGCCACCAAGTTATAATGATTATGCTAAATTAATCGGGGATCAATTATCCGATTATTTTTCAAAAAATAATTATAATGAATGGCCCACTTTATTTATTGAGCCCGGGAGTTCAGTTGTTGCAGATGTTATGGATTATATTACAAGAATTCATAATGTCAAACAAATTGAAAATAGGAATTATATAGTTACGTATGCGGGTAGACATTTGTTAAGTCCTACTAATAAGACGGTTAAAATGCCAGTAAGTGTTGTTTGTCTCGATAGAGACAATAATCAAAGTACAAAGCAATTAAATTATAAAGTTGTTGGTTATACTTGTATTGAGGGAGATATAATAGGAAATTTAATTACTTCTGAAATCCTAGATAATAAAAATTCATTTATTGTTATTTCGAATGTTGGTAGTTACTCTATTGTTATGGGAAGTGATTTTATTTTACCACAACCTGCCATTTATTCATTTAATAGTGATAGTGTAAATTTGTTAAGACATTCAAAAAAAAATATTGATATAATTAATTCTTTTTCGGAATCTTAAATGATGAATTTAGTTTGTAGTATTACCTTATTAATAGGATTTATATTTGGAAATATAGAATCCGATGCTATAGAAATCCATGCATTTACAGAACATTTTCTAACCCTATTCATATTATAGTAGTTAAGTAGCCCAAAACTTTTTTAATATAGATTGTTTTTATCATCAGGTTCTAATTTGACTAAGAAGATAGAAAAAATAATAAAAACGTAATTGTTTCAATTTTTAATTAGTTAATATGGATATTTTTTTAAGATACAAAGAATTACTTATTGATTCAAATTTAAATATTGTTTCGTTTGATAATGACCGCCCTTGGGGTGGTTTTTTCGTTATTGCTGAGGAGCAAGCGCAACAATTTGCCAATCAGTATTTTGACGGCTTGGATGTGATGACTCTAAAAAGGGGTGGGACATTGAGTCCAAAAATATTGATAGTAGCGCCAGAGAAACGGTTGTCTTGGCAGTACCATCATCGCAGGGCCGAAATATGGCGTGTGATCCAAGGACAAGCTGGGGTTAAACGAAGTGCTACCGATACAGAAGGAGAGTTAGAAATATTAAATGTTGGTGATACCATTACCTTGCAACAAGGAGAACGTCACCGTTTAATTGGGTTGGACGATTATGCTGTAATTGCTGAGATTTGGCAACATACAGATGTTAGCCATCCATCGGATGAAGAGGATATTGTGCGGGTGCAGGATGATTTTGGACGATAAGACGATTTACGAAGTACGATATTGGATATACGAATTTAAAATATAACAATTTACTATAGGAACAGATAGTTGTCACTACGTTCGTAATAACAGACAACCGATAACAGACAACCGACAACAGAATACAATGACAATAGAAAACACACCCATCCAAGATTTAGTAATCATCAATCCCACCGTATTTGAAGATACTCGTGGGTATTTTTTTGAGGCCTATAACCAAAACACATTAGCAGGGCTAGGTGTTACCATCAACTTCGTGCAAGACAATCAATCGTTTTCCAAACGCGGTACCTTGAGAGGTTTGCATTATCAAAATCCGCCGTATGCTCAGACTAAGTTGGTTCGTGTGCTGCAAGGAGAAATCATAGATGTCGCTGTAGATATTAGAAAGCAATCGCCCACTTACGGGCAGCATTTTGCGATACGTTTATCGGCCGAGAATAAGAAACAGTTATTAATTCCGCATGGTTTTGCTCATGGTTTTTCGGTCATTAGTGAAACCGCTGAGGTGTTGTACAAATGCGATCAGTTTTACAATAAAGCCAGTGAAGGCGGGATTCGTTTTGATGATCCTAGTTTGAACATCGATTGGGGCATGGATTTAAAGGACGCTATTGTGTCGGATAAGGATTTGGTGTTGCCGGGGATTGAGGAGTGTAATAGTCAATTTTAGATTTACGATATACGATATACGAGGTACGATATACGATATATGAGGTACGATTTGATAATGTAGCAATTTGAAAATTTGAAAATGAAACAATTCGTCTATCTGGTGCGAGACGTTCCCCTCTCGAGAGGGGCTAGGGGTGTGTTTTTCGATATTCGATTTACGATTTACGAAGTGCGATTAGGGATATTCGATATACGAAGTTCAATATTCCATGTTCAACATTCGTTATTCAACATTTATTTTAATAATAGTGAATTTTGAACAAGGAACAATGAATTTTGAATTTTAGTCTGAAGCGATTTCTTCGATTTTCTTATATTCCTTATATGGTTTAAAATTTTTAAACACAAAGGACACAAAGGCCTTCGCCAAGCTCAGGAGGACAGCACGAAGTTTCACTAAAAATGTAGCAATTTGAAAATGTATCAATTCGTGTAAGTTACACTACACGTTCCCCTCTGGAGAGGGGCTAGGGGTGTGTTATTTAAAGTACGAAGTACGATATACGATATTCGATATACGAAGTTCAATATTCAACATTCGTTATTCAACATTTACTTCAATAATAACGAATTTTGAACAAGGAACAGGGAATGTTGAATTTTAGTCTGAAGTGATTTCTTATATTTTCTTATATGACTTATATGGTTTAATTTTTTTTTTAACCACAAAGTTCGCAAAGTCCTTCGCCAAGCTCAGGAGAACGGCACGGAGGTTCACTAAAAATGTAGCAATTTGAAAATGAAACAATTTAGGGATTTAAGAGGTACGATATACGAGGTACGATTTGATAATGTAGCAATTTGAAAATGAAACAATTTGTCTTTCTAGCGCCAGACGTTCCGATCTTAAGAAGAGAGCGTCCTATTCTACTTGATATGAGGGTAACTTTTTTAATACATATAGTGAATAATTCATTATATTTACACTATCAAAAGTAGTTGTTTTCAAACTTAATTATTATGTCAAAAATAGTTTTTAGAAGAGATGTATTCCAAACCAAAGTTTTAATTAAGGCAGCACGAGTTTCTGCTAAAAGGGCTTTTTCTGGTTCAAAAGCGTTAGGGTTGTCTATTTCTTATATTAAAGATGGTATTGTATATGAAGAAGATGCAGATGGAAATACAAGAATTAAAAATCATATTGAGCCTTCAGTGGATACTCCATTTAAAATTGAGAAAGGTTTAGTATTACATGCCAAGTAATAAAAAAATACGGATTTTTGCTGGTCCCAATGGGTCTGGAAAAAGTACGCTTTTTCATGAGTTTTCCAAAAAATATAAGACAGGATTTTTTGTTAATGCGGATATTTTAGAAAAAAGATTATCTGAGTCGGGATTAATTGATTTGAAAGAGTTGGGATTATATGCTACCCAAGACGACTTAGAAGCATTTATGATGTTAGATTCCTCCAAAACTTTATTGAATAAAGCTGATGAGGCAGGACATCTAATCGATATTTATCTTAGAGAAAATTTTATAGTTGATGCTTCGAAGGAAACACATAGTTATGAAGGTGCTTTCATTGCATCCTTTATTCGTCACCTTCTTATAGTACAAAATAAATCCTTTAGTTTTGAAACGGTAATGAGTCATTCATCTAAAATAGATGAAATTAGACATGTTGTTTCATTAGGATACCATCCTTATTTGTATTTTGTTTGTATTGATAGTCCGGCAGTAAATATATCCCGAGTAAATAATCGTATCGAAAAAGGAGGACATGAAGTTCATGAAGATAAAATTTCGGAACGTTACTATAGAACTTTAGAAAATTTACATTTAGCACTTCCTTATTGCTACCGTGCTTACCTTTTTGATAATTCAGGAAAAGAGCAATTGTTGATTGCTGAGGTTTATAAAGGAACAATAGAGTTAAAAACAAATAAATTGCCTAATTGGTTTGCTAGCTACGTTTTGCCATATTACAAGATATGATGACTAGCTATATCAAACCTTTTCAGAATGGCTCTATTATCCCAGAATGAAAAATTTGCGATATACGAAGTTAGAGGTAAGACATGGGAAGGACTCAATGTTCAGTTGAAAGTTTTCAGTTGATTTGACTCCAGAGAAGCAAATACTTATATTTCCTTATATGACTTATATGGTTTGGGAATTTTAGCTTCGCTCCGTTCGGCTTCGCCTCGGGTCGATTTACGATATTTTAGTCTTAAGTTTCAACCACAAAGAGCACAAAGTCCTTCGCTAAGCTCAGGAGAACAGCACGGAGGTTCGCTAAGAGATTTTTTAATTTAACAGTGAAGCAATGAACCAATTGCAAAACAGTAGATCTTAATTTTTAAATTACGTATAAATTCATTAATAAAACAAATAAACTTTCATACATTTCTTAAAAACGCACTGTGTAAGTGCAAATATTTATATTTTTTGATTTATCGCAGTGCAAATTTTAGTATTTTTGTTTAAATAAAATAAAAAATGGAAGCATTATTTGAATATTCAAATCGACTAATTGCCAATATCAATAGTGGATTTACACGTTATATGTACGATCAAATCAATTGGGATAGCAGACTCATTGGCTTGTTCGGGCCACGTGGAATAGGGAAAACTACATTAGTTTTACAACACATTCAAAATAATCTAAGCCGTAAACATACGTTATACGTTACTGCAGAAGATTTTTATTTTGCGAAAAACCGACTTTTGGATGTTGCTTCCGATTTTGTTAAATTAGGGGGTACACATTTAATTATTGATGAGATTCATAAATACCCTGATTGGTCTACCGAACTAAAACTAATTTACGATTATCATCAAGATTTACAGCTTGTATTTACGGGATCATCAGTATTGGATATTAAAAAAGGAAGTTCAGATTTGAGTAGAAGAGCGGTGCTTTATTCTATGCAAGGGTTGTCATTTCGGGAATATTTACAATTGTTTCATGAGATAGCCATTCCAAAGTTTACATTGGATGAAATTCTAACTCACAAGGTAGCCACTCCACAATTAGCGCATCCATTACCTTTATTTTTAGATTATCTCAAAAGAGGCTATTATCCTTTTGCATTAGAGCACGATTTTGATATGAAACTATTGCAAGTAGTCAATCAAACATTAGAAAGCGATATTCCTGTGTATGCGTCTATGAATGTTTCAACAGGAAGAAAGTTAAAACAGTTAATGGCAATAGTAGCTGATAGTGTTCCATTTAAGCCCAATATGAGTAAAATATCAGAAATGTTGGCAATAAGTAGAAATAATATTGCCGATTATCTTTTGTATATGGAGGAAGCGGGAATGATAACCCAATTGCGATCTGAAACGAGCGGAATTAGAGGTTTAGGAAAAGTAGATAAAGTGTATCTCGATAATACAAATTTAGTCTTTGGCTTAGCCCAAGAAAGTCTTAATAAAGGGAATATCAGAGAAACATTTTTTATGAACCAACTACGGGTTGGTTATCCTATTGTCTCTTCTAAGATTGCTGATTTTACGATTGACACATTCGATTTTGAAATTGGAGGTAAAAACAAAAGTAACAAACAAATCAAAACAGCAGTTAACGGCTTTGTTGTAAAAGATGATATAGAAAGTGGTTTTCTTAATACAATTCCTTTATGGCATTTTGGGTTATTGTATTGATTGTTTTGGAATACAATTTAGGAGTTAGGATTTCGATGCTTAGGACTAAGTGTTCAATGTTCAGCTATAAGTGTTCAGTTGATTTTACTTATCTGTTCTTAAAATAAGCGAAGCGACTTTCTTATATTTCCTTATATTCCTTATATGGTTTAGGAATTTTAGCTTCGCTCCGTTCGGCTTCGCCTCGGGTCGATTTACGTTATTAGATATACGATATAGGAAGTGTTCAGTGTTCAGCTGAAAGTTTTCAGTTGATTTAGCTTAAGTTAATTGTCTTTCCTATTTATTTCGTGAAATGACATTTATAGTTTAAAATTTTTAACCACAAAGGACACAAAGACCTTCGCCAAGCTCAGGAGAACAGCACGGAGGTTCGCAAAATAATATTTAATTTAACAATGAAGCAATGTACTAATTCAAAATTAGTCACTCTTAATGAAACTTAATTTCTTAATGGTTGAATAAACTTATTTGTTCTTTAATTGAACGAAGCGATTTCTTCGATTTTCTTATATGACTTATATGGTTAAAAAAAGTGATTAGTATTTAGTATAAAAATTTGAAACAATAAAAATTGATTTGAGATTGCTTCACTGCGTTCGCAATGACTCACAACTGATAACCGACAACTGACAACCGAATACAATGACAATAGAAACAACCCCAATTAAAGATTTAGTAATTATCAATCCCACCGTATTTGAAGATACTCGTGGGTATTTTTTTGAGGCCTATAATCAAAACACTTTAGCAGCACAAGGGATACATATCAACTTCGTACAAGACAATCAGTCGTTTTCCAAACGCGGTACTCTGAGAGGTTTGCATTATCAAAATCCGCCTTTTGCTCAGACCAAATTAGTTAGAGTACTACAAGGCGAAATCATTGATGTTGCTGTAGATATTAGAAGAGAGTCGCCTACTTATGGTCAGCATTTTGCTATCAAATTATCGGCTGAGAATAAAAGACAATTATTGATTCCGCATGGTTTTGCCCATGGTTTTTCGGTGATTAGTGAAACCGCAGTTGTTATGTACAAATGCGATCAGTTTTACAATAAAGCCAGCGAAGGCGGTATTCGTTTTGACGATCCTACTTTAAACATTGACTGGGGCATGGACTTGAAAGACGCTATTGTATCTGAAAAGGATTTGGTGTTACCGGGGATAGAGGAGTGCAATAGTGAATTTTAGATTTACGATTTGGGATATACGATATACGAAGTTCAATATTCCATGTTCAATATTCCATGTTCAACATTTATTTTAATAATAACGAATTTTGAACAAGGAACAGGGAATGTTGAATTTTAGTCTGAAGTGATTTCTTATATTTTCTTATATGACTTATATGGTTAAAAATTTAACCACAAAGTCCACAAAGAAAGACTCAGAGGTTCACAAAGTGATTATTATTGTTAAATCTTAACCTAAAAATTTGGAAAATAATAACTTAAGATTGCTTCACCTCGTTCGGAATGAAGGACAACCGATAACTGACAACAAAAAAAACTTTGTGCCTTAGTGTCTTCGTGGCAGAAAAAGACAAAAAAATAAAAGACAATGACAACCTATTAAGATAATTTGTAATTTTATAAAAAAATACGATGGATTTACAAACTCGAAAAATAACCTTTATTCAAGATTTTCTAAAATTAGAAAGTGAAAAAGTTATTGTTCAATTTGAAAAATTACTGCAAAAACAGACTAACTCTAGTTCTACTTTAGAGCCTATGTCTGTTGCTGATTTTCAAAAAAGAATCAATCAATCGGTATCGGATTCAAACGAAGGTAAATTAACTTCATCCGAACATTTTCTGGAAGAAATAGCTGAATGGAAATAAAAATCCTTTGGACTGATTTTGCTAAATCATCAGTTCATTCTATTTATGATTATTATCTTGAACATGTTAGCCGTAACCTGGCTAGAAAATTAGTAATTGGAATTGTAACTGAAACTAAACAACTTCAATATCAACCCACAATGGGAACTCTAGAACCATTGTTAGATAAAGACCCTAGAAATTTTCGTTATATTTTATACAAATCCTACAAAATTATCTATTGGATTAATGAAGACCGCAATGCTATTGAAATTGTGGATGTCTTTGATTCTCGCCAAAATCCGATTAAAATTACAAAAGGAACAGTGAAATAATTTCGGGAATTACTGACTATACGTTTTACGAAGTGTTCAGTATTCAGTTGATTTTACTTATCTGTTCTTAAACAAGCGAAGCGACTTTCTTATATATTCTTATATAGTTTAGAATATACGAAGTTCTATATATAAAGTTTAAGATTCAGTATTCAACATTCAGAATAATAACAATGAATTTTGAACAAGGAACAATGAATTTTGATTTTTTTAACCACATAGCAACATAGATTTAAAAAAAAATAAAAGAAGAGATAGTAATAGCACTATTATTCACATAGTTTGATGGCTGATACTTATCTGTTCTTAAACAAGCGAAGCGACTTTCTTATATTTCCTTATATGGTTTGGAATATACGAAGTTATATATATAAAGTTTAAGATTCAGTATTCAACATTCAGAATAATAACAATGAATTTTGAACAAGAAACAATAAATTTGATTTTTTTAACCACATAGCAACATAGATTTTAAAAAAATAGAAGAAGAGATAGTAATAGCACTATTATTCACATAGTTTGATGGCTGATACTTATCTGGTCTTTAAACAAGCGAAGCGACTTTCTCATATTTCCTTATATTTCCTTATATGGTTAGGAATATACGAAGTTCTATATATAAAGTTTAAGATTCAGTATTCAACATTCAGAATAATAACAATGAATTTTGAACAAGGAACAAGGAATTTTGATTTTTTTAACCACATAGCAACATAGATTTAAAAAAAAATAGAAGAAGAGATAGTAATAGCACTATTATTCACATAGTTTAATGGCTGATACTTATCTGGTCTTTAAACAAGCGAAGCGACTTTCTTATATTTTCTTATATGACTTATATGGTTAAAAATTTAACCACAAAGTCCACAAAGAAAGACGCAGAGGTTTACAAAGTGATTATTATTAAATCTTAATCTAAGAACTTGGAAAAAAATAACTGAAGATTGCTTCACCTCGTTCGCAATGACGCACAACCGATAACTGACAACCAAAAAAACCTTCGCGCCCTTGTGACTTCGTGGCAGATAAAGGCAAAAAATAAAATGAATAAAAAAATACTAGTAACAGGTGCCAACGGGCAATTGGGTTCTGAATTGAAGGAATTGTCAAGCCACTATTCGCAATTTGAATGGGTGTTTGCCGATCGTTCGGTTTTGGATTTGAGTGATTTGGCATCGATATCGAATGTGTTGGATAGCATTCTACCGCAAATTATTATCAATTGTGCAGCTTATACGGCAGTCGATAAAGCGGAAACGGAAACTGAATTGGCGGATGCATTGAACCATCAAGCGGTGGCTGTTTTAGCACAATGGAGTGCTATTCATAATTGCCGATTGGTACATATTTCCACAGATTACGTTTTTGATGGGAATTCGAGTGTTGCCTTAACTGAAGAAGCTCCGACGGCTCCAATCAATGTCTATGGGCAAACCAAACTAGCAGGAGAACAAGCTTGTCTTCGAGAAAATCCTAATTCAATTGTCATTCGTACTTCATGGGTGTATTCTCGTTTTGGGAATAATTTTGTTAAAACGATGTCTCGCTTGATTCAAGAACGCGATAGTTTGAATGTAGTGAACGACCAAATTGGCAGTCCTACCTACGCCGCTGATTTGGCGCAAGCGATCCTAACTATAATCACTCATCCGCATTGGCAAGCCGGGATCTATCATTATTCCAATGAAGGGGAAATAAGCTGGTACGAATTCGCATTAGCTATTCAACAAATAGGGGGATTTAATTGTGCTATTTCGGGTATACCAAGTTCGGATTATCCTACACCAGCTCAACGACCTCATTATTCCTTATTGGACAAATCCAAAATAACAACTACTTTTGGGGTTGTGGTGCCGGGATATCGAGAGAGTTTAGAAAGATGTATGAAGTGATTTACGATATGTGATATACGAATTACGATTTGTAAATGTAAAAATTTGAAAATGTAACAATTTAGGGATTTACGAGGTACGATATACGAAGTACGATTTGTCAATGTAAAAATTTGAAAATGTAACAATTTAAAGATTGCTTCACTGCGTACGCAATGACAGACAACTAACAACAGACAACAGATAAAAAAAACTTAATGACTTAGCGCCTTAGTGGCAAAATAAAAAAATGAAAAAAATACTCATTACCGGCGGTGCCGGATTTATTGGGTCTCATGTAGTGAGACGATTTGTGAATCAGTATCCAAATTATCATATATTTAATTTGGATGCCTTGACCTATGCAGGAAATTTAGAGAACATTGCCGATATTGAAAAGGCGCCTAACTATACTTTTGTAAAAGGCGATATTGTAGATGCACCTTTTATCGATGCTTTGTTTGCTGAACATCAGTTTGATGGGGTGTTGCATTTGGCAGCTGAGTCGCATGTGGATCGCTCGATTACGGATCCTTTGGCGTTTGTGAAAACGAATGTCATTGGGACTATGAATTTGTTGAATGCGGCTAAAACTATTTGGAAAGGTAAAGAAGAAGGGAAGCGCTTCTATCATATTAGTACCGATGAGGTCTATGGTAGTTTGGGTTCCGAAGGGTTGTTTACTGAAACAACGGCTTATGACCCGAATTCACCTTATTCCGCTTCGAAAGCGAGTTCGGACCATTTTGTACGTGCTTATGGTGAAACCTATGGCTTGCCTTATGTATTGACGAATTGTTCCAACAATTACGGGCCTTTTCACTTTCCAGAGAAATTGATTCCGCTTTTCATTAACAATATTATTCATAACAAACCCTTGCCAGTCTATGGTGATGGGAAATACACCCGTGATTGGTTATTCGTAGAAGACCATGCGGTGGCGATTGATTTGGTTTTCCACAACGGAGTGAATCACGATACGTATAATATTGGAGGCTTTAACGAATGGCAAAATATTGATTTAGTTCAATTGTTGTGCAAAATTATGGACGAAAAATTAGGTCGACGAGCAGGTACTTCCGCTCAATTGATTACCTATGTCAAAGACCGTCCAGGCCACGATTTGCGTTATGCCATTGATGCGACCAAAATCAATCAAGAGTTGGGGTGGAAACCGTCGGTTACCTTTGAAGAAGGATTGGAACGCACGGTGAACTGGTATTTGGACAATAAGACATGGTTGGACAATGTGACTTCGGGCGCGTATGCGAGTTACTATGAGAAACAATACGCGAATTAAAAGACGAATTATCGCGAATTAAACGAATTAACACGAATTAAAATGGATGCCCTCTCCAAAATACTCTATAAAGACGAAAGCTATGCTATTGTTGGCGCTTGTATGAAAGTACATCGAGCATTAGGTCCTGGGTTTCTAGAAGCGGTGTATGAAGAAGTTTTAGAAAGAGAGTTTGTCATTCAAAATATTCCCTATAAAAGACAAGTTCGATTGGATTTGTATTACGAAGGGGTACAATTAAAAAAGCACTATAGAGCCGATTTTGTTTGCTATGATAGCATCATTGTGGAATTGAAAGCAGTAGCACAGATACCTTCGGTTTTTTATGCTCAACTGCAGAATTATTTAAAATGCACGAATATGGAGTTGGGAATGCTCATTAATTTTGGCACCCCATCCCTAACATATAAAAGAATAGTAAACTCAAAAAATTAGATTAATTCGCGTAATTCGCGAAAATTCGTAAAATTAGAACCTATGAAAGGAATTATACTCGCCGGAGGATCCGGAACCCGATTGCATCCCTTGACTTTAGCGATGAGCAAGCAAATGATGCCAGTCTATGACAAACCGATGATTTACTATCCGTTATCGACATTGATGATGGCTGGGATTAACGAAATTTTGATTATTTCGACACCTCACGATTTGCCTAATTTTAAAAAATTGTTAGGTGATGGATCCAATATTGGTTGTCAATTTAGTTATGCTGAGCAAGCCGTTCCTAATGGTTTGGCCCAAGCGTTTGTGATTGGTGCTGATTTTATTGGTGACGATTCGGTAGCGCTAGTTTTAGGAGATAATATATTCTTTGGAGCCAATATGCAAGAGTTGTTACATTCCAATACCACTCCTGAGGGAGGTGTGGTTTTTGCGTATCACGTTTCAGATCCAGAGCGTTATGGCGTAGTGGAATTTGACGAAAATAATAAAGCGCTTTCTATTGAAGAAAAGCCATTGGAGCCCAAATCGAATTATGCAGTACCTGGTTTGTATTTTTATGACAACTCGGTGGTGGAAATAGCAAAGAACATTCAACCTTCTGCCCGAGGAGAATACGAAATAACGGATGTGAACAAGGAATACTTGAAACAAGGGAAGTTGAAAGTGGGTATTTTAAGCCGCGGTACCGCTTGGTTGGATACAGGAACCTTTGCCAGTTTGATGCAAGCTGGACAGTTTGTTCAAGTATTGGAAGAACGTCAGGGTTTAAAAGTAGGTTGTATTGAAGAAATCGCTTGGCGCCAAGGGTTTATCACGAAAGACCAATTGAAAGCGCTTGCTGAACCCCTTCGTAAGTCGGGTTATGGCGAGTATTTATTGGGATTGTTGAAGTTTAAGGCATAAGTTTTAGACAAAGTAAAAACTCTACTACAACCTACTTTTTTTTACAATAATTTGTTTACTTTTGGGTTAAACATAGTTAAGGTTTGAGAAAGTAGTTATTAATATCCTATTCATTTGAATACCAATATGTCAGAAAAAGAAAACAATTCTAATTCATTTTTTTCTAAAGAAAATTTGAGGTTTAGTATCAGTAGTTTGAACTATTTACCTCGATGGATTATTTTATCTATTGATTTTACTATTGTACTTCTTTCCTGTTTGTTTAGTTATTTACTATTCAGAGGGACAGGTTTGGATTTTGTTATTACGCCGTTCTGGAAAGAATTTGTTGCGTTTTATTTGATCATGAATGTTTTTTCATTTTGGTTGTTTAGAACCTATTCTGGAATCATTCGACATTCCTCTTACATTGACGCTGTTAAGATATTGATTTCACAATTATCAGTATTAGTGTTTTTTCTCCTTTTCAATATTGTTTATGAATTCAATTTTCAAGAAAAAGCGTTTTTAAATACTGCTTTATTCATTAATACAGTACTCGCTTTTTGTGGTTTGTTTTTGTATCGTGTAGTAGTGAAGCGTACGTTTGAATTGTATTTTTCTGAAAATCATAAAAATAAATTAGTTCGTACAATTATCTATGGGACTGATGCTAATGCCATTTCAGTAGCCAATGCACTAAAGTTAGATACTTCAGCTCGATTTAAAGTCATTGGTTTTGTGGATCATCACAATCAAAATGTGTCCAAACGTTTATTGGATTTACCTATTTTGGCACAAAAGAAAAAACTACCCGCCTTATTACGTTCGATTAATGCTGAAGGCGTAATTATTGCGGATAAAAGTTTGTCAAAAGACGAGCAAATTAAAATAGTTGATCAATGTTTGGAATTCAATTATAAGGTATTTATGGTTCCGCCAATTACCAATTGGGAAAACCAAAAAGAGATTTCACAAAAAATTAAAAACATACAGATTGAAGATTTATTAGAACGCAAACCTATTGTTCTTGATGATAAATCAATTTCAAAACAGTTGAAAGATAAAACGGTCTTGATTACGGGAGCTGCAGGTTCTATTGGTAGTGAAATAGTACGTCAGGTTTTGACGTTTAACCCTAAAGTGATTTTGATGTTGGATCAGGCCGAAACGCCTTTGCATCAATTGACTTTGGAAACTCAAGCTTTAGAAACCAACACTATTATTTACAGCGTCATTGCCGATGTGAGAAGTAAAAAAGCTATGGAGGCGGTTTTTGCTACGTATCAACCTCAAGTAGTTTACCATGCAGCTGCTTACAAACATGTTCCTTTAATGGAAGAAAATCCTGCTCAAGCCATTGTGACTAATGTTAAAGGGACTAAGAACGTAGCGGATATGTCTTGTAAATATGGCGCTGATCAATTTGTGATGGTGTCTACTGATAAAGCAGTGAATCCGTCGAATGTGATGGGTGCAAGTAAGCGTATTGCGGAGAAGTATGTACAATCCTTACAATGGAAACATAAAAAAGAAAATACAGGTGTTGTAACTAGATTTATTACGACTCGTTTTGGAAATGTGTTAGGATCTAACGGTTCGGTCGTGCCTTTATTTACTAAACAAATTGCAGAAGGCGGACCAGTAACCATAACACATAAGGAAATTATTCGTTATTTCATGACGATTCCCGAGGCCTGTCAATTGGTATTAGAAGCGGGTGCTATGGGTAATGGAGGCGAGATTTATATTTTTGATATGGGTAAACCCGTTAAGATTTATGATCTAGCTCGTAAGATGATTAAATTGGCTGGTTTTACTCCTGATATTGATATTAAAATTGATATAGTGGGGCTTCGTCCAGGAGAAAAATTATACGAAGAGTTGTTGAATGATAGCGCGAAGACTATTCCGACACATCATGAAAAAATTATGATAGCACAAGAGATGGAAGAAGAATTCGAAGACTTACATCAAGATATTATTGAATTAATCGCAGGTTCAGATGTTTTTGATAATGACGCTATCGTTAGCCAAATGAAGAAAATTGTACCGGAGTTTAAGAGTATGAATTCAACTTTTGAAGTGTTGGATAAGTAATACTCTTACTCGAATTGCATACGAATCCCTTGAGAAAATTTCTTTGGGGATTTTTTTATGTTTAGCCGCTAAGCCGCGAAGGCGCAAAAGGGTTGTTGTCGGTTGTCGGTTGTTGGTTAGCAGTTGTCTGTCATTGCGAACGAAGTGAAGCAATCTTAAGTCATCATTTTTTGTTCCAAGTTCTTAATTAAGATTTAATATTAAACACTATTTACTATTCACTTTGTGAACCTCCGTGATGACATCCTGAGCTTGGCGAAGGGCTTGGCGGTCTTTGGGATTAAAAATTTTAAACCATATAAGTCATATAAGGAAATATAAGAAGTCGCTTCGCTCTATTCAAAAGCATTTAAGGAGTATACTCTAAATACTTCGTAACTCGTATATTTTTAAACCATATAAGTCATATAAGGAAATATAAGAAGTCGCTTCGCTCTGTTACAGTTCATTTAAGTAGTTCATCCTGAATACTTACCGCTGAATCCTGAACCCTTCCTATATCGTAAATCGTAACTCGTATATCCGAAATCAACTAACACACCCCTAGCCCCTCTAACTCTAGTTTTTATTGATTTTTTTTGGAATCGTTGAATCTTCGATTTGAAGAGGGGAACGTCTTGTAGTTTAAAAATCGTAAATCGTATATCGTAACTCGTAACTCGTATATTTTTAAACCATATAAGTCATATAAGATAGTATAAGAAGTCGCTTCGCTCTGTTACAGTGCATTTAAGTAGTTCATCCTGAATACTTACTTCTGAATTATGAACACTCCATATATCGTAAATCGTAACTCGTATATCCTAAAATAAAGAACACACCCCTAGCCCCTCTAACTCTAGTTTTTATTGATTTTTTTTGGAATCGTTGAATCTTCGATTTGAAGAGGGGAATGTATACTGCTACTCACACGAATTGTTACATTTTCAAATTGAAACATTCCAATATCGTAACTCGTACTTCGTAACTCGTATATTTCTAAACCATATAAGTCATATAAGGAAATATAAGAAGTCGCTTCGCTCTGTTACAGTGCATTTAAGTAGTTCATCCTGAATACTTACCGCTGAATCCTGAACACTCCATATATCGTAAATCGTAACTCGTATATCTTAAATTATAGAACACACCCCTAGCCCCTCTGAAGAGGGGAGTGTATACTGATACTTACACGAATTGTTACATTTTTAAATTGCTTCATTCCTAAATCGTCCCTCGTACATCGTATATCGTCCCTCGTACATCGTTTATCGTCCTTCGTATATCGTATATCGTCCCTCGTAAATCGTAGCTCGTATATAAAATTAGTTTGTAAAAAGAATATATCTTAATTTCGCGGTTTAAATTTCGACACCCCAATTTATGTTTTTTAATTCGTTGTCTTTTGCGGTTTTTTTGCCGATAGTATTTGTGCTGTATTGGTTTGTTTTTAATAAAAACAAAGCCAGTCAAAATGCGGTATTGATTGTGGCGAGTTATTATTTTTATTCGTGTTGGGATTGGCGTTTTTTGTTCTTATTGGTATTTTCTACTTTCTTAGATTATTATACGGGTCTCCGAATCGAAAAGGGGAAAACGGATTTGGGACGAAAGTTTTGGTTTTGGTTGAGTATTGGCGTTAATCTAGGTTTCTTAGGCGTTTTTAAATACTATAATTTCTTTGCTAGTTCGCTATCCGAAGCTTTGAATGGGATTGGGTTATCGACAAGTCCGTTGTTGTTGAATGTTGTATTGCCTGTTGGGATTTCGTTTTACACCTTCCATGGTTTGTCCTATGTAATTGATATTTATTTGAAACGCATTAAGGCCGAAACGAATTTTGTTGATTATTCACTTTTTGTAAGTTACTTTCCGTTGTTAGTCGCTGGGCCAATTGAACGCGCTACGCATTTATTGCCACAAGTAAAAGTCAAACGTCATTTTGATTTTGAAAAAGCCAAAGAAGGCGTTTACCAATTTTTATGGGGATTAGTCAAAAAAGTTGTCATTGCCGATACTTGTGCGACTTATGCCAATGCTATTTTTGATTATCATTCTTCGATGAACTCACTGTCGCTGATTTTGGGAGCGGTCTATTTTGCTTTTCAGATTTATGGCGATTTTTCGGGTTATTCGGATATGGCTTTAGGAATGTCTAAATTGTTCGGGATTGACCTATTGCGTAATTTTAATTATCCTTATTTTTCAAGAGATATCGCCGAGTTTTGGCGTCGTTGGCACATTTCGCTTTCGTCTTGGTTCCGTGACTATTTATACATTCCCTTAGGAGGGAGTAGTGGAGGTATGGGAATGAAAATTCGAAATACCTTTATTATTTTCTTAGTCAGTGGTTTTTGGCATGGCGCCAATTGGACTTTTATCGCCTGGGGATTGATCAATGCCATTTATTTTCTGCCGCTTTTACTTTTACAACGCAATCGAACCAATATGGAAACGGTGGTCTTGCAACGCAATTGGGAATCAGTTCGCGTTTTTGGAAGTATTTTGATGACTTTTATGTTGAGTTGTTTGGCTTGGATTTTCTTTAGAGCGAGTTCTATTAGCCAAGCGTTGCACTATATCCAACAGATTTTTACTGACCAACATTTCACCTCACAATTTCTTAAAAATCAGCGATACAATTATGAGTTGCTCTTTTTGATTGCTGCTTTTATTGTGGTAGAGTGGAATTCTAGAACTCAAGTAGAACCTATTTCAGGAAAGTACAGTGGTATAAAATTAGTCTTGTGTTTGGCCGCAATTTTGGCTTTGGGTACTTTTTCTGATTATAAAGAATTTATATATTTTCAATTTTAATGCAAAAATTCATCCGTTTAATCGCCTTTATACTAATCGCTGTCTTGTTTTTGGCAGTAGTACTAGATTGGGGATATACTACCATTTTTCAGCAATCGTCTACTAGAGGAAAAATCGAATATGTCTATCATGCTAGTCCGCAACAGTACGATGTGGTTTTTTTAGGTTCCTCCCGAGCCAATAATCATTTTGTGGCGCCACTCTTTGAAAAAAAAGGAATCAAGACCTTTAATTATGGCATGAGTGCTTCGCATTTGTTTGAAGCCTCCTTGTTGTTGAAGCTGATGGTAGAACGAAAATTTGTAATTAAAAAATTGATTCTGGAAACCGATATGAATTTGGCTAACGAAACCCGTGACGCCGGAATATCCGCTCAATTTCTTCCTTATCTTCACGATTCTGAAATTATAAAAAATCATTTTTCGGTGGAGCAAGATTTCTGGAAGTTGTATTATATTCCGTTTTACCGTTATTTGGCTTTTGATGCTAAAATTGGTTTTCGCGAAATGAACCGCAGTTGGCGTCAAGTCCCTACTAATTATCTCGATAATTTGGGGTATCATCCATTGGGTGGTAAGAAAAAAGGGAATATGAAAAATGATATTCGCAACATGAAACCTTTGGATAATCGGTATTATAAAGAGATAAAAGCGATTTGTAAAGCCAACAATATCCAATTGATTGCCTTAATGACGCCCATGTGTTCCAATGTTAAAGGCATGGATTATTTTGATAGAGTGAAATCCAAATATCCTGAAATTCATAATTATGAGAATGCAGTTGAAGGAGACCAGTATTTTTCTTCTTGCGGACATTTAAATGACGAAGGCGCTCGAATGTTTACAGAGATTATATTGAAGGATTTCTTTGGGAAGTAATATCAGTTATCTGTTGTCGGTTGTCAGTTTTCGGTTGTCAGTTTTCCGTTCTTTGTTCAGCGTTCCATGTTCTAATGTTCACTATTCGACAAAGATTTTTATCATGAAGTTCTAAATAAACTTCGTAAATCGTACTTCGTATATCCTAAATCAATTAACACACCCCTAGCCCCTCTGTAGAGGGGAACGCCTTGTAGTTTGAATATCGTCCCGAAGCGACGGGATCGTATATCGTACCTCGTAAATCGTATATTTTTAAACCATATAAGGAATTATAAGAAAGTCGCTTTGCTCTGTTACAGTTCATTTAAGTAGTACAACCTGAACACTTTGAGCTGAATCCTGAACACTCTAGATATCGCAAATCGTAGCTCGTATATCCTAAATCGACTAACACACCCCTAGCCCCTCTGTAGAGGGGAACGCCTTGTAGTTTGAATATCGTAAATCGTATATCGTACCTCGTAAATCGTATATTTTTAAACCATATAAGTCATATAAGGAAATATAAGAAAGTCGCTTGGTCTGTTACAGTTCATTTAAGTAGTATAACCTGAACACTTTGAGCTGAATCCTGAACACTCTCTCAAATTAAACATCAGGAATTGTTACATTTTTAAATTGCTACATTCCTAAATCGTATCTCGTACCTCCTAAATTATACTTCTTTTTTCCAATACCTGCGAACTAAAATAATGGCGCTGGTAATAATCAAAGGTGCTACAATCCATAGATGTGCTTTGTTAAGTAGTAGTAAAGTGTAGATTCCTAATGCGATTAAGTTGATTGTTAGTGTGTATTTCATCCACTTTGTATTATTTGCTTTTGCGAAATAAAGTAAAACAAGAAGTATTGGATTGAATAACAAGATGTTGTAATTGTTGCCTAGTTCTAAATGAGTAGAGTAGAGGCCTAAAATGATAAATGCAATTCCCAATACTCCCATACTAGCTAAGTAAATAGTGGTAGTTGTTTTTTTGTTTATGAGAAGTACAAATGCTAATACGACTAGGTAAGTATACGGATTGTTCCACCAAGAGGAATTAGGTTCTGGTTTAAATTCCAAAAGTGTGTTGTTTTGTTTTACAATAGGGCTTTGGCCTAATTGGATCTGATTCAAACTTTCTTTTAATTCGAATGGAAGAAAAATGGCTGTGCCAGCTAGATCCGTTTTGGGGCCAAATATAATGCTCGTTCCTAATTGCTCATAGAAATGGTTGTTGAAATAAGGATACAAAATGGTTCTGTAACTTTTATTAGCATCTCCTTTTTTTACAATTACTTCTTGGTTTAGCGATTTGTTAATTACATCTACCGCCATCGAAGTACAGTTTTGGTCAATGAATTTATAGGTGTATTCGCGGTTTTCTAATTGAAGTGATTCATTCAGATTATCAAATAATTGTTGTTTTTGTGGTTCCGAAATATTGAGAACCTGTTCGTATACGGAACGTTTTTCATAAGAATAATTAGCAATAAAATCAGGATATGAATTCGCCACAGCAAAATACTGCAAATTGCCTTTGACAAATTGTAAGGCGAAATTTGGTGTACCAAAATCAAAGGCACCATAATTATATACCACATCTATTCCATTTGATTTATCGTTTACCCGAATGGCGGTATGACCAAATAAAGCATACACTTCGTTGCTGGTTCCACAGGTCAACACGCTTATTTGAGCTTCTTCTGAAAGGGGTATTGTTTGTGAAAAACTTAACGGGATACTCATCCAGAAGAGTGTGAATACAATTATTTTTTGCAGGGTAAGAAATTTCATAGTTGGGTATGTTGCAATTGTTTTCAAAATTAAACTTTTTTATAAAGAGTTACTATTTATAGCTTACAAATAATAATAAAGGAGTAGTTCAAGAGAAAAAACAGGGAGCAAAGGTTTTAGCATTCACTAATTATATTAAATTTGCGCCCAAGACAGTTATTTATACAGTATGATGACGATAAAAAAACAGGTTCCGAATACAATTACCTTACTCAATCTTTTCTGTGGTTGTATTGCCATGGTATTTGCGCTGAACAAAGAGTTCGAAATGGCTTTTTATTTTGTAAGCTTGGGTATTTTCTTGGACTTTTTTGATGGTTTTTTCGCCCGCTTGTTTCAAGTGTCTAGTCCGTTAGGATTGCAATTGGATTCTTTAGCAGATATGGTAACCAGTGGAGTTGTTCCAGGAATTGTAATGTATCAAATGATGGGAAGCTCGAGTGGTTTTCCGAAATTAGATTGGATCGTTGAGCCATTTCCATTTGTTGGCTTTTTAATTACTTTAGGGTCTTGTTATCGTCTGGCCAATTTCAATATTGACACCCGCCAAACGGATTCGTTTATTGGCTTGCCAACCCCTGCGAATGCCCTTTTTATTTTGAGTTTACCTTTGGTATTACGTGATTTGGATTCGTTTTTTGTGTTGGAATTGCTAACGAACCCTTTCGTTTTGATTGGAATTACATTGTTAAGTGTCTACATGCTGAATGCCGAAATTCCGTTATTCTCATTGAAAATCAAGCAAATGAGTTTAAAGAAAAATGCACTTCAATTCAGTTTTTTACTTAGTTCATTGGTTTTACTTGTTGTTTTTCAATACGCCGGAATTCCTTTAGTGATAGTATTGTATGTTTTACTATCGGTAGCCAATAATGCATTTTCAAAAATGAATCGCTTAGCTTAATGTAACTATTTTAACGATTCAGCGAAAAGAACGATTAGAAGGCAAAATATAAGAAGAGCTATAAATAGTAGTACCGATTTTAGATTAGCAAAATTCACTGTCCATCCCATCCAAGCTATTCTTTTAGGAGGTAATAGACGCTGGTCTTCTTTGTTAAAGTATATGCAACCCCATTTCCAATTGTTTGGATCTTTGTGCCATTTTTCTAATGTTTCTTTGTCCGGTTGCTCCATTTGTTCTTAATGCCGAATTAGAATTCTAATTTTTTCTTTCTCAATTCAAAATTCTGTCCCAAATACACTCGGCGAACCATTTCGTCTTCTACTAATTCTTCAGGGATACCAGCTTTTAAAATACCACCTTCAAACATCAAATAGGTTTTGTCAGTAATGGCTAATGTTTCTTGAACATTATGATCAGTAATTAAGATACCGATGTTTTTATTTTTCAATTGCGCTACAATGCGTTGAATATCTTCTACTGCTACGGGATCTACACCTGCAAAAGGTTCGTCTAATAAGATGAACTTCGGGTCGGTGGCCAAACAACGGGCAATTTCAGTACGTCGTCTTTCTCCTCCAGAAAGTAAATCACCTCGATTGGTGCGTATGTGTTCCAAACTGAATTCGGCAATTAAACTTTCCATTTTAGCTTCTTGTTCAGCTTTTGACAGGTTGGTTAATTGCAATACGCTTAAAATGTTATCTTCAATACTTAGTTTTCTAAAAACAGAGGCTTCTTGTGCTAAATAACCAATTCCAGCTTGTGCTCTTTTGTACATGGGATAATCAGTGATATCCAAATTGTCTAAATGAATACTTCCTGAATTGGGTTTCACTAAACCTACAATCATATAAAATGAAGTCGTTTTCCCAGCACCATTAGGACCTAAGAGACCTACGATTTCTCCTTGGTTTACTTCCACTGAAATTCCTTTTACGACGCTACGGCCTTTATAGGTTTTCACCAAATTATCTGCTCTTAATATCATGTTTTAATGTGTAAATGAATTAATTCCTAAATGTAGCAATTGATTCATTGTTAAATTAATTATTTTCCAAAGCTTCCCAAAATTCGTAGGCTCTTCGCAAATGAGGGACCACAATGGTTCCGCCAACAAGGGTAGCAATTCCCATAGCTTCCATCATTTCTTCTTTGGTCACGCCTTCCTTGTAGCTTGTTTCTAGATGGTATTTCACACAATCATCACAACGCAACACCGCTGAAGCAACAAGACCTAAAAGTTCTTTTGTTTTTACGTCTAAAGCGCCTTCGGCATAAGCATTGGTATCCAAGTTAAAGATTCTTTTGACAATTTTGTTGTTGTCTGCCAATAATTTCTCGTTCATTTTAGAACGGTACTCATTAAATTCTTGAACGATATCAGCCATTTTCTTTGTTTTTATTTCGGATTACAATTTTAGAAATTAAAATACTCGCTTCGTAAATTAATAACATTGGGATGGTAACAATTATTTGACTTACCACATCAGGCGGAGTTACAATTGCGGCTACAATCAAAATAATGATTACAGCATATTTCCAGTATTTTCTTAAAAAAGTAGGGGTAACCAAACCTAATTTAGTTAGAAAGTAGATAATAATTGGCAGTTCAAAAAATAAACCACAGGCAATAACGCTAGTTTTAAGCATCCCAATATAAGAGTCTACACTAAACTGATTTTTAATGACATCACTGACAGTAAAGGTGGCAAAAAAGTTGACCGACATGGGTACAATAACAAAATAACCAAATAACACTCCTAAAAAGAAAAGAATGGATGAGGTGAACACAAACAATTTAGCATGCTTTTTTTCTTTTTCATACAAAGCGGGGCTGATAAATTGCCAGATTTGCCACAAAATAAAAGGAAAAGCTAAAATGAAACCCGCGGTGATACAAGTCCAAATTAAAATATTGATTTGACCTTCCATATTCGTATTTTGAATGATGAACGCCATATCGGTTACACAAATGCTTTCAGCAAAACCCAATTGGTGTGATAGATCACAAAAAAAGCGGTAGGTAATAAAATCCGCTTTGGTTGGACCAAAAATCACATCATTAAAGACAAAGTCGCTTACAAAAAAGGTGACAGTTGCCATGACTAAAATAGCGATCGTACTTTTCACCAATAACCATCGGAGTTCTTCCAGATGATCTAAAAACGACATTTCATTCAAATCTTTCTTTGCCATTATATAATTCCTTCTTTTAAAATATCGTGTAAATGCAATACGCCTTTGAACTCTGAATCGTCCACCACAATCAGTTGGGTAATTTTAAAATTTTCCATCAAATGAAAAGCATCAATAACCATCGCTTCAGAAGAAGTAGTTTTTGGATTTTGGGTCATGATGTCTTTTGCTGTTAGATCGGAAAAGCTATCTCTTTCGTTCAACATACGTCGGATATCGCCATCAGTTATGATTCCGATTACTTTATTGTTTTCTACAACGGCGGTTACTCCTAAGCGTTTTTCGGAAATTTCGAAAATAACTTTTTTAATTGGAGCATCAGGAGCCACCATGGGTTTCAAGGAATTTTCGAGCATGTCCTTTACGCGAAGTAATAATTTTTTACCCAATGCACCTCCTGGATGGTATACAGCAAAGTCTTCTGCTTTGAAGTTGCGCATTTCCATCAGACATACTACTAGAGCATCTCCCATAACCAATTGAGCAGTGGTGCTATTGGTAGGCGCTAAATTATTTGGACAAGACTCGTTATCTACAGTTGTGTTTAATACTATATCAGATCCTTGTGCTAAAAACGAACTCATATTTCCTGTAATGGCAATCAAAAGATTGTCAAAACGCTTCAATAACGGAACTAAAACTTTGATTTCAGGGCTGTTGCCACTTTTTGAAATGCAAATAACAACATCTTCTTTTTGAAGCATACCTAGGTCGCCATGAATGGCTTCGGCAGCATGTAAAAAAAGTGATGGTGTACCAGTCGAATTGAAACTAGCCACCATTTTTTGAGCAATGATAGCGCTTTTGCCAATACCTGTAACCACTAATCGACCTTTGGATTGGTATATTTTTTCTACCGCAGCAACAAAATTAGCATCGAGTAAATCGGCTAATTTTGAGATGGATAGGCTCTCAGAGAGTATTGTTTTTTTGGCACTTGCCAAAATATTTGATGTTGTTGTCAAAACAGAATAGTTAAATTTGTGTTTGTAAAAGAAAATAGTATCTTTATGTGGTGCAAATTTATACAAAATACCACACAGTAAATAAT
>JACCDZ010557126.1_pt1 | contig 57696 bp, 64 predicted proteins | sample 7449551 | NCBI WGS metagenome assembly JACCDZ01 (sample SAMN15323452, study PRJNA562643) | freshwater metagenome | isolation source: river surface water | place: USA:Blue River Watershed | collected 2017-08-18 | reverse complement strand
TGCGCGGCGGCCTGGAGTCATGGCGATGCGAGTTGATTGAGGCAGGTGGGGAGGCCGATCACTTGCATCTACTGATTGGCATTCATCCTGCACTGAATATTTCCGAATTGATCGGCAATCTAAAGTCAATTAGCTCACGTCATTTGCGCAAGGAATACGCTGTAGAGATAAAGAAGTATCTATGGAAAGACGCCTTTTGGCATCGAGCTTATTACGTGGGCAGTGTGGGAAGAGCTACGCTCGATACGATAAAAAGCTATGTAAAAAACCAAGGCACTGGCAACAAGCCTGGGCGCCCGCGCCGACAACCTTGACCCGCACCTGAATCAGAGATTGCAGGTGGGGAATGCGGTTGTCAAACGTTCAAGGTATTTTGGCGGCTGTTGCTCTTGTTGATGTCGATGAAGAACGCGAATTCAGCCGGCCCCTACTGCACGCGTTTCATGAGATAGCGCCGCCGAGCTTTTCCGGTTAACAAAACAAAATGAAAAACGCCTGCTATGCAGGCGTTCGTCGTTAAGAGGCCATCACCTGGGAGGCATCCAGCCACTGACTAATCTCCGGGTGATTGATCAGCCATTCCACATAGTCTTTGGCTCCAAAGCAATCATCGCCTTCGCGGTTCTCTTTCCAGAACTCCATGATGCAATGACCCTTGTGGTCACAGTTCATGCATTCTGGATTCTGGTTGCCCAAGTACTGACGACGCAGATAACGACGACGCTCAGGCGATGTCAGCACGTCCTTGAATTCTTGTTTGAAGATATTGCCAAAGGGCTGCATGAACTCCAGCCAGCCATCCTTGTAATCCGGCAACACAAAATCACCATCAGGCAGCAAGAACAGTGTTTGGCCCGCAATATTGGCTTCCTTGGCCATCTTCTGACGAGACAGTATGTAACAAGCCTGGCCAATCATCGGCGGCTCTTTACCGGCCTTCTTCAGCTCAATCCAGCGCGTAGTGAGGCGCATCATGAACTGGGAATATTCGCGCATTGGCGGGGCAAATTTTTCGTACTTATCGCCACGGTTCTGCTCGTTAAGCATAAACGGCAGGAAAGAGGCCTCCTGAATGCCAAGCTCAGTGAGGTAGTCCATCACCGCCTCGGGGCCGTCACTGAACATTTCATGATTGACCACGCTAATGGTCGACACACGAAGGCCTTTGGCCAATGCTTCGCGAACGCGCTTATCCCAGCGCTTCACATAACCGCGACCCCGCATAAGGCCATCAAAACTGGTCTGGAATTGGCCACGGCCATAGGTGCGGAACACATCGAACCAGTGATCTTCAATGGCCAGCAAGCTAGTCAGGACATCGTGACGGATGTAATAGCCCCGCTCCTCGGGAAAATAGCGATCTATCAGATTGAAAGCAGCCAGGAAGTAAGGCAAGCCCATTTCAGTCGGCTCGCCGCCGTACCAATAAAACACAATGATCTTAGGTTGGTCAGGGCGGTGCTCATCGTAATAGGCGCTCACCTTTTGCAGGGCAACCTCTAATTGCTCCAGTGTCATGATTGGGCTATTGCGCCGCTGATCAAGGCTCAGGTAGCAGTGAGGGCAATTGAGTGAACAGCGCAGCGAGGGCATCATGGTAAAGACGAAATATCCCTGCTCGATACAGTTCATCTCCAAGTGATCTATCCCGGCGATGGTTCGACTCCAAGATTCACGCTCGGGGAAGGTGTGAAGCGCCGGATTCGGGGTAAACATCAATCCACTCATTTTAAAACCTTTCCTTCATGGCGAATGGGCTCGGCATCAATCGCATCGCCTGGCTGTATTTTTTGTTCGCTCGCGGCGAGTCGTGTAAGTGACCAGTTATGAGGCCCGAATGACTTAATCACGCGCCAGGTCAGCTTCGTCAGCAGCCAGAGTCCGCCGAAAAAGCCAGGACGCTGGGTTTCCAGCAGCTTCTCGACCTGATCGCGAGAGTGAACCGCCATCAGCAGGCTCTCCAGGCAGGGCGTTCTAGCTGCAACTCAGCCTTTGGAATCACCCCTTTCTGCTCAACCTGTTCACGAATGAATTTGATGAACCCCTTAAAGCCTGGGCACTCACCCTTGCCATTCCAAAAGCCATGCAATACGCCGCACGCGCTTTGGCAGTTTTCCAGCTCATCGCAACCAATACAGTGCATCTTGGGAACGATGGCTTTGGTGCGCTCGCGACGGTAGGCGCGGCCATTGAGGATGTTGGTCATGCCGTCTACAAACACGTTGCCCAGCGAGGTCATGTCGACTTCACCGCCCGCTTCAATGCAGGTGACGGTCTCACCATCGTGATCAACATCGAGTGAGCCGGGGATAATGGGGCACACGATGTCGTCCATCGGCGTCTTGTAATAAATCGACTCGATCATCGACTCAATGGGGTTTACATACAGATCCGGGATATCAAGGCGACGCTGCAAATACCAGTTGGCCGCCTCAATCATGAAGTCGGATGTTTGTTTGAAAGGAGGAAATACGGTGCCAATGTTGATCAGTCCATCCCCAGACGGGATGAAGAAGCCCAGGTGGACGTTGCGGAAACCATTCTCAAGGAAGTAGTCGAGGAGCTTTCCGGCGCCGAAATTGATCACCTGTTGGGTCACGGCAGTTGTCACATTCACCTGGATACCGGAAGCCTGAAGTGTACGGACATTGTTAATCCACAGCTGTTCTAGCTTGGGCAGTGGGCGACCTTTGGCGGACACGAAACGGGTGTCGATTTCATACGAAGTGGAAACGAAATCAAACAGCTCGCAAATTCTCAAGGCATCATGCGTCACCAAGTTGGTCACGATAGACAGCTTAACCTGCTGTTTGACCTTGGAAAGCAGTGCGCGGGCCTGGGGCAGCAGGCGAGCATAGAAGTCATAACCCAACATGGTGGGTTCACCGCCAATAACGTGGATATCGGCCAGGTTGTATTCTTCCTCTGCCGCAGGCGTGCTCAGAAATGCAGCAAACTGCTCAAACACCGAGAGAAAATGACTTTCGGTCATGAACTTGGAGATTTCTTTCTTGTCAGTGGAGATATAGCAGTGCGTGCAGCGCAAATTACAATCACGCGTGGTGTTGATTTGCAGCAGGAAGGTTTTGGCCATTTTTCAGTGTCCTGATCGCATCCAGTAGCTCGCGCAAACGCTCACTGGCACGGTAAAAGTCAAACAAGGGCAGTGGCTTAAGGGCATCACCCAGCTTGATCGAAGTATGTTTTGTGCCTTCCAGCCTAGAGTATTGGCTTGCTGACGTCAATATAATTGAATCGAATACAGCCCGGTACTGAGGGCATTTGCCTACCTCGGTGCCAAAGATTTCGAGCTTCTCTTTTCCCCAAAATCTCAAGGTCGGTATGCCCAGATGATTGTGGGGTGAGGAAGCAGGTTCGGCCCAAAAAGAAATCTCGGAGCCATCACCATCATGAATCAGGTTGGCGGCCTCCAGCTGCTGAACCAGAGGGAGACCCTGCTCATCGACAAAACCCAAGCAGCGGTTGGCCAGCGTTTTTTCGAGCGCCCCTTCCTCAAGCGTGATGCCCAATGCGTCGCACAGGATGGAATCCATGCCTGGATAACGCATTGCAAAACGCTGGGCTATGGGTGGGTCATCGTTTTGCTGATCATCCAGAATCAACACGCTCTGACCTGCGCTCGCTAGAACAAAAGCCGCCAGCAAATTCATCAGGTGGTCATCGCCCATGATGAGGACATCGCGGCGCAGCACACCGTAAAAATCCAGGTAGCAGGCATGAAAGGCAGCATCTGCCAGAGCAATACAGCGTTTCCAGCCAGGAACTGGTTTAGATCTTGTTGATAGGAAGCGCCGCTTATGACGCAGCGCCTCGCCAATACAAAACCGGTACGCCGGGACGTTGGTCATGCATGCACCACACCACGGTCACGCAACAGGCTTTCCAGGCGAACATAGTCCCCCAGCTTGCGCAGGTATTCGGACGATAGTCGGCTTAAGCCAATGCTTTGTCGCTTCTCGCAGAGATGGCCAATCGAATCTGGAACGTTGTTCATCAGCACAAAGCGGAATAGCTCGTCATTGCGATCATCAACATAAAGACCTGACTCGCAGACTGTTGCAGATTGACTATCACTCGCAAGCAAAGGGGTGGCGCGAGAGACCATCACTGCATCCAGGACGCGTGTAGAGAAAAGATGATCCGGGTATTGCTGAGCAAAATCCCAAACAACTTCGGGCTCCAGGCGCAGACTGGCATAATTATCAGAAGCTACATTTCGGGCAATAATATATCGGTGTTTGAGGGAGAGTTTAGCCATCAGTCCATCGCTAATCTCAACGCTGGCGCCAATCGCATCATAAAACCACAGGCGCTCAACCACGTTAAGTCCATGCATGCGCTCACGGTCAATAATGATGTGAACCTTGCTGAAATCCAGCAAGCTTACGACCTCAAAGTAGTTCTGGTAATCGGTCGGCAGATCAGATTCAGCAATTCCTTCGGTTGCAGGGTTCGTATCAATGTGGCGAGTAGCGCGCAATTTTTCACGGACTCGTTGATGGTTCAAATCCACAACGGGGGTCTTATTGAATTTCACCTTCTCATCGACATACTGCCAGTACTTTTTGTAGCCAGGGCAATCTCCTTGGCCATATTGCTCCAGCTGCTCGGGGCTCAGGTACTTATAGTGATAATACCCGCCGTTGCAGTAACGCATGTATTCGCACTGATCGCATTCGCGCTGTTCCAGGTCGAATTTAACGTGCATTTCCTTGGCGTTCTCGAAAAGCAACTTGATGCCCCACAGGGGGTCACTGACATGCAACGTACGGCTGGGCAATGGCGCCTCAGAGCCTGTCATGCTTGAATTGAGAACCACAGTGCCATCCGGCTCTACAGTAACATCAAAGACATCATTGCCATTTAGGTTATAACCCCGACCCTGCTGAAGGCAGCCGCGTACCTCATCCCAGGGTGAAATAGTTAAACCGTCAATCGCCTGAAAGGACTCGGTCATACGGATGTAGAAATCAGACACCTCTTCAAACGTCGGCTGATTCTCGTCAAAGAAACGCTTTCCGGAGCCGTAGGGGTACAACATGTCGCAGCTGATGTCATCAAAAGCCCCCTCGATGACGAAGTCACGTAGTTCATCAATAGGCATGGCCAGCAAGGCCTTAGTAGGGATGAGGTTCAATGTCTTGGGCGCTTCAACGCGCTTTACGTTCTCCATGTAGCGCGGAAAGAGCTTGTTTCGAGTGCCGAAGCGATTGGTGTCGGGCTCCCAGGGGATAAAAACACCCCAGTCTTTACCGCGAGGCTGATCGTTGAGAAGGCCGACATAGCGGTCATCCTGGAAAATCATATTGGTGCACCACGCCATGCTGTTGGGCTTGCCCAACTCACGAGCAAAGCGTTCGTGCTCAGAAACGGCAAAGGGCAGCATTTTCTCCCAGAACTCATAGGGCATTCTGGAGATTTCGCCGCCCAGTATCTCAACATTGAGAAAGCTGAGGTGCTTGGACAGTGAAAACACTTCACTCATTCGTTGATAGACCAGGCGAAACGTTTCTTCGTCCATGCCGTAGGTGCTGCTGAGTAGCTCTGGCTCAATGTAGCAGTGCGTGCAACGCAAATTACAGCCCCGGTTGGTTACCAGGCACATATTCAAAAAATCAACGAGTCGTTTCATGTTAAAACTCCGGATGCAGGGCATTTAAGCGCATCGATAGACGCTCCCTGCCAAATTGGGTAATGGTGGTGTCCATGCTGGCAAACAGGCGCTTCCAGGCCAAACACCATTGTGTCTTCCCATACATACCCGTGCCGACCTCAACGCTTTGCTGCATGCAGCCGCCCTGGCAGGAGCGAAAATAGGAACACTCAAAACAGCCCTTATCGAGCATATCAACGCGTCTCGCTAATTGCTGGTGCAATTCTATCCTAAATTCTTTATGAATTAAATTGCCAAGACAAAAACTGTCGCCGTCAGCGAGCTCCTGACACACATAAAAATCACCATTAGGCTCAATGGATAATGATTTCATAGCGCAATCGCGCTGCCAGGCACAAAAGGAGCCCTCAAGGTCGGGGCTTAGGCGACGACGCAAAAGGCTCACATAAGGTTCAATGCGCACCCGCATCCCGGTGTTTATCCAGTGCCAAAAGCCCTCATCAAGCGCATTTCCAAGGGATTCTGGAGTAATCGAATCAATCTGACAGCCGCCCTGAAATACAGGGCGAAACGTAATATTACGCTGGGAGGAAATGGCTAAGTCGATCTCCTGAACCACCTTATCCAGATTGTGTTGATCCAGGGTAATGACGCCTGGCACCGCCTGGTGGCTGAGGGATTGTAGATGCCTATTGCTGCCAATAAAAAATGTCCTGTAGCGACTGGCGCGTTCATTTGCACCGCCCTTGCCTGGTAATTGACGCTGGTTGGAAAAATGATCAACAGAGGTTCCGATGCGACCTTGAAAGAGATCACTCAACTGAGACAGGCGTGCAGGGCTTCCAATCAGATTGGATTGCACGCCATCGCGAACAATCATGCGACCAGAGAAGCGGTTTCTTACCAGATTCACCATTTCAGCCAATTCTACTGGGGGAATCAGCAGGACTTCTCCCCCAACATATTCGACATTTAGGTAACTGGGTGAAATTCCGGCAAGGGCCCAAAATTCCTCCAACCCCTCCAGGCAAGCCGAAAGATCGCCAGGACGCATGCGCTGATCAGGATCCTTTTTCCAGGAGGAACAATAGCTGCACTCCGCATTACACGCATGGGTCAGGCGCAAGTGAAGTGTAAAAGGGGCGCGTGCACTAAAACTCATGCGCGACCTCTGGCGATCAGATTTTCCAGGCCGAGGAATTCATTCAGCTTGGTCAGATAAACTGCCTGCACAGGATTGGGTTCAATACCCCGGATAACAGGCGACATACGATCAAGCCAGCGAATCAGGCTTCTAAACATCTCCTCATGGCGATCATCAACCAACAAATCGCTGCGCATCTCAGCCTCGGCGACTGATTTCCGGGTAAAACTCAGCCAAAGACCGCAGAAATCCAGGCAGCGGGTAGCCAACTTCGAGCCTGTCTTCAAATACCGCTCAATTTGCTCATCGGCAAGATAAATGCAGGGCATGTTCTGTGAAAGCACATGCTCAACAATAGCGTCCAAGTCAGGGCTCGCAAACAGTACATCATTGGCAATCGAAGTGCGGACGCCCAGGTCATCATAAAACCACAGTCGCTCTAGCAAGGTTTTGCCAAACACCTGGGACTTATCGATGTGAATCATGCTCAAGCCTTTCACCGCCTGGAAATAATCCCGATAACGCTTAGAGATGGTTGATTCAGGCGTAGGCATGGCGGCTAATAGTGGGGGTAAGCGCCTACCCCGAAGCTCCAATTGATGGATGTGCCGGCTGCGATCATTAACCTGTTGGCCAAGTAGCGATTTGTTGAAATCCCAGAATTGGCGATAGCCCGAACAGTCCTGCTGACGATAGCGGTCAATCACCTTGGGATCATGAACCTTATAGTGATACCAGCCCGCATTGCAGTGCATCAGGTATTCGCATTGATCGCACTCAGGGTGAAGCAGTGTGAGTTTATTGTTCTCTTCGACTTTGTTTTCGAAGCAGATTTTATACGCCCAATCCGGGTCATCGATCACGATACGGCGAAAACCCAGTGCCGCCTCATCGGCGGTCTGATTCGCGTTGAAATGACAAACCCCATCCGGCTCAATGGACAAGTCATACTTGAAATTGCCATTACATTGGAAACTGGTGCCCTTCATCAGACTGGACAGCATCTCTTCCTGTGGGGTAAAGGTGACATGGGCCGGTTTTAACCGGTGCATATCTTTGAAGAATTGAGTCATTTCATGAAAAGGCGGTTGGTTAGGCTCAAAGAAGGCCTTGCCAGACCCATAGGGCGAAATCATCTTGACTGAAAAATCAGTAATGCCAGCGGGCAAGAACAATTCAAGAATGCGCTCGGCACCAATAGCGATCACTTCTTTGGTCAGAATAATGTCAAGTATCTTTTGCTTCGCATTGATCGAGCAAAGCGTGTCGTAAAAGCGCTTGAATAGCTGATTGCGCTTACCAAAACGCTCCGTATCGGGTTCCCAGCTGGTGTATAGGCAAAAAGCCGGATGATCAGCATATTGGTTGAACAGATCGGTATAACGCTTATCCGCATAAATGAGGTTGGTCAAAAAGTTCAGTGAGCCTGGAATGCGCAGCCCTTTATTGATCTGCTGAATCCGATCCAATGTCCAAGGCAATTGCCGCTCCCACCATTCAAACGGCATCATGGTGGTTTCTCCGCCAATCACTTCCCATTCAATCTCATGGAGATTGCGGTCAATCGACTTTAGCTGCTCGATCTTGTCAAAGACAGAGCGATACACTTCTTCAGTCATCTGTGTTTTGTCTTTAAACAGATGGGGCGCGATGTAGCAATGCGTGCACTGAAGGGTGCAAGTGCGATTGGTGGTAATTGAAACGTTGATTTGGTTAATGACGCGTTTCATGGAGTGGTCTCGAAAAATTGGCGAAGTGACTTCATGCCGGAACAATCACCACTACCGTCAAAGGTGGGGGCATAAGGGGATCCGCCTGAGCACAGGGAAAAATACGGGCATTTCATGCAATCGACGGTCTTGCGTAGCTCATGCCGGATAAATTGCATGCGCTTTCGACCTGCCAGAATGCTGTTTACGGGCTCCTGATTCACATTGCCCAGGTAGGCTGGCTTGAGATCGGAGAAGAGCGGGTTTGTGGTCAAAAAACCATCTGGATTCAAGGTAAGGAAATCGCCGCCTCGACTCACCGCAAACATGCTGCTTTGGCGCGCCTCACGCATCTCATCAATCAAGGAGGAGGTGATGGTGTTGTCTAGCCCCTGGTCAACAAGGCGCTGCCAGAATTCAGCAACGAATGCACTAAAGCGCGCATACGTGGTGGTCAATGGAAGGAGGGGATAGCCATGCAGCGTATACGCTGGATCCTTCAAAAAACGCTCAAAATCGACCGATATGTCAAATTCAACCCGGCAATCGCCCAGCGGCTTAAGGTAGTCAATCAACGCCTGTGGCCCAAGCGCCACGGTGTGGTCATTAAGCTCAAGATTAATCGGGCAGGTCAGGCCCGCTGATTTCGCCTTCCGGTAATTCTTGGCAAACCGCTGGAGGAACATTTGGACATCGCGACTCAGGCTGTATTTGCCATCGAGCGCAAATGTAGTCTCTACCTTGCCATTAAAGTACTTGAGACTGAGGTCAATGAGCCAGTTCGGTAAGCTGTAGAGGTTTGTCACCATGGTCTGGCGGGCGAGTGGGCGTTTATCAATAGCTCGCCGCAGCAGGTCAGTGAAATGATGGCGTCCTGCCAGGGAGGCTTCTCCCCCCTCCCATATCATCGCCAAGTCACCCTCATTGGCCCATTCGCTGGAAAGCACCGCATCGAGCGTTTCCCAGGGGAGGCGACGGGAATCTCTACGACTCTCTTCAGTCAAATAGCACCGATCACAGTGCACATTGCACTGTTTGATCAGGTTGATGAAGAGTATGCGTTCAGACATGAAAAACCCCGTCAATTAATGTCAAATAATATGACGTTTGACGGGGTAGTACAAGACAAGCGCGTCGATTAGCGCAAAGCAACGCGAACCAGGTCGATCAACTTACTGATGGCATCGCATTGTGCTTTGACCTCATGATCGCCGATCAGCAGAAGGGCTTGTTCTGCCTCGGCGGCAGATTTGTGCTGAAGCAGTGCTTGAGTCGCATCGGTTACCAAAGCTTCTGGAATTTCGGCTTTGGCATAGTGGGTCAGCAGGTCTGTCAACAGAAGTTGAATCCGCTCTTCGTTGTCGCTCTTCAGGCACTCGGTCAGACTATTGAGGAAATTGCGGCCTTCCTCAACCACGGCATCATTCATGGCTGAAAGCGTACTTTGAACAACCACCTCGAAGCCTTCTTGACCGCCATGGCCATCCAATACCACTTGATGGAGTTCGGTCTTCAGCGAATCCATGGTGGCTACATCCATATTTTTTTCAAAATACTCATGCATCATCACGTCGTCGGTCAGGCCTTCTGGTGTGTAGCCCATCACCTGCATGGCCATGTATTGAACATAGCTGGTCACGGGAAGAATTTCTTTGGAGAAGTTGGGTACTTTGAACATGGCCTGGCCATAACCCAGCACTTGTTCTTTCCACTTCAGCCAATTTTCTGCGGTTTTCACCGCAGGGGGTGAAATCACCACACCGCAGTTAATGCTGTTGGCAACAACCAGCACCGTTTCGGCGGGTAGTGTGAAGTCAAATGGCACTTCAAGCAGCGTCTCGATCTTGGCCTGGTGGTACTGAATCAGCGTATCCATCAGGTCAAAACTCAGACTCGCTGGATCATCAAGCGCAGCTACAAACGAAACGCGGTCAGCGCCCTTGATTGGATTGCTGAAGAAGTTATCAACCTCAATCCCATAGTAAGAGCCAGATACTTCACCCGACTCAGCCATGAGGCTGGACAGCTTTTGTGGGCCAAACTTAATGACATGTGCCATTTGACTATCTCCTGATTTAAAAATTAACGCCAGCCGCGCGATCCATGGCAGTTGGAATAGCAGTTCGAATAGCAGCCGCCTGCGGTTAGCGGGTTGTACGTGCGGGCATTGGTCGAGTCAGCAGAGGCAGACAGGATCACCTTTACATCCAATGGCAGTGCATTCGAATCATCTTCCAGTGCGTTGAGTAGCACGGCAAAATCTTCATCGGAACTCGTTTCTACGTACTGCTTGGCAGCTGCCTTTGCCTCGGGGCTGACTTTGCTGTCATCCACCTTGATGGCTTGCCCAGCATGAGCAACCGTGGTTGCCGCTGCTGCGATAGCAGCAGTAATAGCAATAACCGTTTTCATGGCCAATACCTCTAATATTGTTTTTATTAGTATCATTAGAAATGAATTGCCAGGTGATGTCAATAAACTAGATTAAAATATCAATACCCTGAAAAACGATTTTACCGCCAGAGCACTCGCCGGATTCATCCCATTTATCTGAAGCCAGACATCCGGAAGAGCAAATAGGTAAAAATTGGCATCCAGTGCAGCTGTTTTGCCGCAACTTCCTCGCCAGCCGATAATCCATGATCTGAATGATCTGTTCGCCGGCATTTTTGTTGTCAACTTCACTCGTGACGGCGGTACAGCCTTTCTTATAGCCATTAGCATCGAACGTGTGGAAGCGTGTATCGCAAACACCAGACAAGCAGCCACTGCCACCTGCTTTTCCATCTCGTAAGCGCAGCAGTGATTCAACAAGCCCGTCGAATGGTGAAAGATGAATGGGAGGCTTTTCACTGCTTCTAGGTTGAAGCAAGTAATCGCGATAAGCACGGGCAAAACGCAGCATGTACTGTGAATGCTGTTTGTTATTGAGCCCCAGTGTGTCCCAGTGCTGACGGGCAACACCGGTTTTAGTCAGGCGCTCCAGGTGTCCAGCGGGGATTTGGTGTTTTTCCAGAAGTTCAAAAAACTCGTGGGGATTCGAAAAACGTTCAAAGAAGGGCTTGGTGGCGGTCACCACCAGATAGGGCTCGATCCCATCGAGAACCAATTGGGCCACCTTGGGCCAAAATATCTGTTCGAATTCAGCATTGGTTTCCCGGCGCCCTTTTTTCATCAGCCTGATCTCGGGATCCCAGGAGATGCCAACCTTGCTGTCGAAATAATCCACATACAGCTGGCGCCAGGCTTCATTGTAAGTGGTGAGATTGGTCTGAATGCCAAAACGGAACTGATATTGTGGGTAAGCCTGGAGCCAGTGCTCAATTGCCTGGCGGATCACATCGGGGCCAAGCAGCGTCGGTTCGCCGCCGTGCCACTGAATCAGGATGGTCTGGCCGGGCTGGGCAAACCGCGTAAATGAGTCTGGTAGGTCGCGCAATTGCTCAGACGACATCTTTTTGGGGTTGGCAGGGATGAAGCAATGCTCGCAGGCCAGGTTGCAGCCTTCAAACAAGCGGACATAGACCAGATGATCAAAATCTTCAGCGCCCATGGCGCGCGGGTCGTTATTACTCATGGCTCGGGAGACTCATATCAATGCCGCTGGCTTGCATGTCGATGTACTGGAGCAGCAGGGGGATTTGATCAGGGTTTTCTTCGGTATAGCGTTTTACGTGCAACAGGTAGCTCTTGTACCCAGAGCACTCTTTCTGGCCATTATTGGGGCCATTGGGCGTAACGGGGCAGCCTGACCGGCAAAAATGATTAAATTCACAGGTGTGGCAATGCCATTCCTTGTGGGTCACATCGTTGATCCGAATCCACTTTCTGCGCTCGGGTGCAACAATAAACGCGTCGACGCCATCGTGAGAGTTTGAATAAGGGGCCTCATGTCGTGCTCGGTCTGGGCAGGTGTTCAGTGAGCCGTCTGGCTCAACCACCAAGAACTCGCGCTGGCACTTGGTGCCCCAGCGGTCACCTGGCAAGCCTCTTAGCACGCCATTAATGCCGCCCATCACAACATTGATGGCAGGAGCAATGCCCTTTTCCCGCAAATCACGGGACACACAATCAAACAGCCCTGTGAGAAAACGGGCGTGCTCATGATTGCTGGGCCAATCAATGGTTTTGCTACCAAATTGCGAAAAACGCTCAACGTTAAATGCCTTGAATCCATGTTCAACAAACCAGTCATAAATCGCAGCTGCCTTGCTGACTTCATGGCGTGTGGGAACCATGCCCGGATGTACAAAATGGCCATGAGAGCGGGCGAGCTCAACCTTCTGCATCCACAGATCCAGGTAGGCCTCGGACGAGCTCTTAACCTGGCGCTGGGTGAAATCAACAGAAGATCCAATGTGGTAGTTAAATACCTTGGCTACCAGCTCGCTCCATTCGTCACGATAAGGAATCAGAGAGGTTTGCAGTGACTGACTAAAAGGGAAGCCGCCCATGGCGTCTTTCAAGACATCCTGGGCATGCCAATAATACTTGGGAGAGAGCACCAGGGGCTCCCCACCGTGCCAGATGAAATGCACGCTGTCATGCTTTTCCCGATGCGCCAGATCAACCGCCAGGCGAGCCGTTGCAGCAAGTGTCTCATCACTCATGACCGACTTGTTGGCGCGCGTCTCTTCGGGGAGGTAGCAGTGCTCACAGTCGATGTTGCAGTAGTTGGTCGGCTTAAGATAGAGACTGAGCATACTCGGCACTCCAGCGCGCAATATCAATCTCTTGGTGAATGGCTTTGACGCGGGCACGAGCCTGCTCGGGATCCACGTCGCGAGAGCGCAGCAAGCGATCAGCCTCTCCACTCAAGAAGCTTTGCTTGATGCGGTCAAAAACCATTTTCCAGCTGCGGCAATACATGAATTTTCCGCCGATGCCTCGCTCATAGAGCACAACATCGCGAACACAGCCGCCTTGGCATTCGGCAAAGTGGCGACAGCTCTGGCAATCAGCGGGTTGCATGTGAAGCCGACGTTTGATTTGCGTGGCTGCTTGTGAGGCCAACATGCCCGTGATCAACTGTTCACGGTCGGCTTTGCGATAAACATTGACCGCTCCCCGGTGTGGGGCATAGGTGCCATCAAAGATGTTGCCGTACTTCCAATCTTCCGAGACATCAGAAAACTCGCCACAGTTATAGGTGTCGCCATTGGGCATAATACCGAGGAAGGTTCCTCCACAACTGCGCGTCCAGGGGCAGCGATCACCCTCAAGGCCAAGAACTTTGCCCAGCATTTGGTTCAACGGCGTCACGCTCATGTAGGGAGCATCAGCGATCCAGCGATCATAGATCTCGATCAGGGTTTTGCCGTAGGTTTCCGGCTGAATGAGCAGGCCATGACCGGCCTCACGACCTACGGGTGAGCAGTAGTTCAGGCGAATGTCATAGGCCAGATCGCCACGGCTCATGCTTTTTTCATACATGAGGTGCATCAGGGGCGCCGTTTCTTCAGTGAAAGTGCCAATGACCAGCGGCCTGAAGCCGTCTTTCATGACTTCGTCGAGTTTGCGGAAAAACGTTTTCGAATACTTGATGGGGTCGCCCTGAATCGTGCGCTGACGCTCATCCGGCTCGTAACTGGTTGAACAGGAACGATTGAATACATCGGTAAAAACCGATTTCCAGCGCGAACTCTTATACAAAAGTAGATTCGATTGAACCGAAAACTTCAGCTCAGGAGTGATTTCTTTGGCAATAGTATGAGCCTTGCGATAAAAATCCGGGCCCATCAGTAAGGGTTCGCCACCATGCCAGATCAGTGTGGCGCTACTGGAAAGATGGCCGCGAAGCGCCGAAAACAGCAGGGTCAGTTGCTCCTCGCCCCAGGCAGAAGATCCGTCTGGGGGCGAGCTGCAATAACTGCAATCGGCATTGCAGACTTTGGTGGGCTTGGCGATGATGACACTGATCATAACGAGCTCTTTGCTGTCCTCAAAGAATGTCAATATAGATCAATTGCATCACTCGTACAAGCATCCTATCAATACAGGCAGTACGTGCTTACAATCGCGGTGCCTTCACCATCAAACGCGCCCGACCATGTTTGGGCGATAACTCTCCAGCCACCCGCAATCGTTACAGCGTAGAAGAATGTTGCACCTACAGGCGCTGTACTATAGCCAGACACAGGCCTGGCAGTGTTGGTTGGGACGGTCTGAGGCATTACAAAAATTTTGGGCGAGCCGCCAGCGGCGCACGCTGGATTAGGAACCGTCTGGCCGTGCATGGCAAAATAAGACTGATACAGTACATAGTTTGGCAGCAGGTCGGTCAGGGGAATCGAGTTGCCATTTTTCCGAATAAACAGGTTGTTTGTGTTGACACGCCCTGAGAGAGTGACATCATTGCCTGCTGTCCAGTTGTTAAACGACACCTGATTACCAACAACCTGGAGTGGGGTGGCCGGATTCTGCGAACTGAGCGTATTCATGTTAACCCGGTTAACAATAGATACCGAAGCTGGATCTACATAAAACGCAGTATTGTCCTGATCATAAAATGTCCGACCATATGAGTTGTTAGTGGCAATTACATTGCGCCCCGCCGTCACATCAAGCCCAGCAACGACGCTGCCGGTACTTGCGGTCACATTGCCTGTCAGCGCAGTAATGTCTTCGTTTGTGCGAAGTTTTCCGTAAATACGGGCGTTGGCATCCACCACAACGCTTTCGCGGTCGGCAACAGTGATATCCAGGGGGGTTGCGCTGCCGCCTCCGTTAACCGGCATGGCAGTGCTATTGTTCTGGTTGCCAATATACAGTGTGTCTGTATTGCTCGTGCCCTGAATGCGGCTGGCACCCATAATCTGGCGCAAGTTATTAGCCAACGTGGCTGTGAACTTAAGGTTATTGTTCATGGAATTGCCACCGTCCGTGCGTAACCAAGCATCGGCATCGGCGCGGTTGCTGGCCTCCATGGTAATGATCGCCGTAATGGGATCTGAGCGATAACTGCCGTCAGTGGTGGCCATATTCGGCGTCATTTGCGCTGCTGAAATAACGCCCGAGGCGGCTGTAATGGCTGCAAGCCCGGAAAGATCTGCGCGTATTTCACCCGTAGCACCATTACGCGCCAGCTTAAACGGTGTAGATGTGGTAATTCCGGTCGTTTGCACGCCACCAGCAGGTGTAAAGGTTCTGGTCAAAACCGTGGTCAATGACATATTCGAAAACTTCATCGGCTGCGCCGTAGACGCATCCGGGAAATTACAGGGCAGATAGCCATCCACGCGACCTGAGCTGCCGCCACAGGCGTCAGGCTTTAGCCAGGTGGTGCCATTGCGAGTCACATTAAGCGGCGTCGTGCTGATGTTTTCCGAGAGCCAGTTACGCACCGCATTGTTGTACACATACAAGTCCACACCCACAGCGCGAGCGCGAACCTGCTCCATTTCCAACTGTTTTTGCAAGAATGCAAGAACGGTGATGATGGCTATCAGCGCCACCACCAGGATCATTTCAATGAGCGTGACGCCTTTCTGGTTATTTTTCATGGCCGTACTCAATCAATCGGTCGAAGCTCGACGGGAATGTTAAGCTTCAGGCAATTTTGTTGCATCATAATATCGTTTTTTAGGGTGTCTAGGGAAATACTTCTTTGCCGAATGGTGCCCGCTGCGGCAACAGTATCGAGTAGAACACTGACCTTGAGCTGGTTTTTGCCGTTTGGCGCCTGAACCAGGTTTTGGTGCAGTGCAATGCGGAAGCTGGACGCCAGCAACTCTCGCACCTCTTCGAGTGAGATGGTTTTTGAAGCCATCGAACAAAGGCGTTGAATTGATTGAATAATATTGCCAGCATGCATTGTGATCATTACCAGGCGACCGTCAACTGAAGAGCGAAGTGCCAGCGCGGCTGTTTCTGCATCACGCACCTCGCCGATCATCATCATCGCTGCTGTTTTGGCCGGATAAGCGCGCAGGGCGTCACGAATAGCATGCGAAAAAGCCTCCTCACCCAACACTCCGCGTTGCAGGCACAGGCCGGGGCCATGCTGCCCCTGTAGTGGCATTTCAATGGGATCTTCAACCGTGATGCAAATCCCAGCAAACTTTTTCAAGCGCTCAACAATGATCGATGCCAAGGTGGTCGACTTACCATTACCTGGCAAGCCTGACACGATGATAAGGCCGCCTTTGAGCAGGCGTGGCGATACCAAATGACTCGCAATAATCGAGGGCAAGCCGAGCTCTTTCATCGAAAGAATCGTGGCTGGCATTTTCCGGAAAATGTACATATCGCCCATGGCGGTCGGCATGTAGTGGGCACGAAATGCTACGCCTTCGTAGGAGATGGTGCAGTCACTCTGGCGTTTTTTCTTGGCCATTTCGGTCAGTGCAATGGCCCCTTCAAACATGGGGGGCTCCAGGGGTTTGCGATCTGGATAGGTAAAGCCAGAAGTTGGATTATCCGCTGGAAGATACAAGTCAGTAATGTTGCTGAAAACCATGCCTTTAGGAGAGATCATACGAAACCTTAACGATGTCCGGGAGTTGCAAAAAAGGGGCGGCTATCCCGAAAGATACCGCCCCTTGATCAGCCAGCAATTAGCGAGCGGTGAAGGAAACGTTCACGTCGCCAGAAGTACCACAGGCCGTGGAGATCGTGGCCACGTTGGTCACCGTGGCGCCACCCACTTGAGTCTTCAGGAAGTGGCGGTAGGTTTTGGAAACCAGGTCGTTACACAGCTTGGCCGGAATCTTGTTCAGAGTGATCTCGAAGCTGTCGTCAGCTGCTGTGGTAGTGGCAGTGGCAATGGTCACAGCGCCAGTGGCATTGTTCCATGGGTGCTTGAGGTTGCGAGGAGTCGTACCTGTTTTAACCAGCATGCTCTCCGGTACGCCACCAAACTTCATGACCACGTCCTGGGTGATGCCGGCATAGTCGCCTTGGGTGGAGAACTGGTTGCGAATCACCGCGCTCAGTGCAGTCATGTTACCCACGGCCTCTTGGACGCGGCTGCCGTCCTGGGCGGTGTTGTAGTAAACCAGTGCACCAATGGTGATGATTGCGATCAGCGCAACCACCATGATGATTTCAATCAGGGTGGCACCGGCCTGGCGTTGGAAGTTAAGTTTCATTGGGGTAACCCTCTTATTTTTGTTATGGATTTACTGTGATGACAATAACACGCATATAAAATGTCGGCAAGCAATTTACGCAAATTAAATTTGTGACGCCATGCTGTTCGAAACCGTGAAGAAGCAGAAATATACCCAGCCCACATAACCAGTCACCATTAGCAGGGCGAGGCCATTAAGCATGCCCGAGATGGCAGAAATCTTCTGTACGCTTTTGACCACCGCCTGGCGACCAATCGCGTAAATAGCCGTCTGGAAGTTGGCGTTCTTACTCATCATGTGCACACTCACCATCATTTCACTGGATAGCAAGCCTGTGTCCAGGGCTTGGCCAAGACTAGAGCCGTCGGACATGCGATAAATCATGGTGTCCAGGTGCTTGGAGAGGTAAGGCGTCGCCATCTTGCGCAGTTCTTTTAGCGAATCGACCAGCGGAATGCCGGAGCGCATCAAAGCTGCAAGGGAAATGAGCAGGTTGGCGCCATGAAATGCCTTGTAAAAGCTGTAGGGAGGGAAAATATCTAAATACTCACGAAACTTTCCCGTAACCCTTGGCAAAGACCAGTTCACCACAACGATATACCCAATGATGATACCGAGCACGATATACCACTGGTTCTGTACAAATTCAGAGGTGGTATAAAGCGGCTTGGCGGAATCTGGCCACTTCGAAGGATCCATCACCGAAGCAATTTTCGGAATAATGTTGGTGGAGAAGAAGAAGATCAGAGCGACCAGTGCAGACAACAAAACGCCTGGATACGACAATTTTGCAATGATCGTACTCTTCATATCCGAGGCGGATTCAAGCGCCTCAATCGTATTGCGCATGCCGGTGACTGGGTCACCACTCTTCATCCCTGCCCGAATGGACATCGCCTCGTTCATGGGAATCCATTTGCCAATGGCGTCGGAAAAATCAACGCCGGTCGACATTTGCAAGGAGATGTCGTCCAGGATTTTGCACTGGAACATCTGACTGCTGGCTTTGGCTGTACGAATCGATTCGGCCAGCAGAATCACCACATCGTTAATGGGCATGCCTTGTCCAAGGTAATCGACAAAAGCCTGATACATGTTCTTGCGCACAGATGCAGTTAACTGAAGCTTGGTTAAAAAATTGCTCATGACAATTACCTATTATTCGTTGTTGTCGTCATCTTTCTTGTCGGCATTTTTATTGCGGCGGCCTCTGGCAGCATCGAGGCTGCGCACTTTAGCCGCAGGTTTGGCTCGCGATGCTTTATCGGCCTGCTCACCCCCCAGAAGCCTCGACTTATATTGCGGACTGGATTTGGTGGCCTCATCCTTGTGAATCAGTGCAAATAAGCTGTCAGCATTAAAACCCTTGAGCATTTCCATCACGCCATCTGACTCAATCAGTTGCTTAAGCTCCTCGCGAAGAGCTGGGTCAACAGCTTCATTGCGCAGAATTGATAACAGGCCTGCCTCAGAAGCCCTGGCGTGCAAGAACTTGGCACTGAGTGTCAAGCCATTGCGCTCAAGCTCATCAACCAGGGTCAGTCTGACGATTTCGACAAGGCGCTTAACCTGGTCATCAACTGAGGCTGGTAGTGAGGCCAGGGGGGCAACCGTCTCGTCGGCAAGATCAGCAGCAGCCTCAGGTAATGTCTCAGTCAGATCAGGTTGCACCTGAGCAGCTTCAGGCGCCATGACAATGGCCTCGTGCGACGGCTCAGCCAAGACCGTGGGCTTATCCAGGGTAACTGCAAAGCGCTGTGATTCTTCCGCTCCTACCTCTGACGACACTACTGGTGTTTTCGAAGTCGAAGCTACAACTACGGCGGGTTCATCAGGCATAGATGGCGCTGCAATTTCTTGATCGGCTTCCTCGGCGATTTCGCAAACAGGGGGTGCCTGATCATGATGATCACTTTCCGAAGGTGCGAGCTCTTCCGCTTTATCGCTCAAATAGTCAATAAAGGTGTTAATAAATTGATCACGGGCTTCGCGCTCACCGAAACCATCGACAAAGCCTTCTTCACCCGCCAGCATTTCCAGGTTAATGCGGAATGCGCCTTGGTGTTCAGGCATGCCGACACTGATGCGCGTCGCCACATCCAGCTCTTCGATCAGTTTCATCTGATCCAGCTTGTGCTCGACATCGCGTAGGTCACAAAGACCCTGGAGCGCCTTAAACAGGCCATGATCAAGAGCAATCTTGCCGCCCTTATGGCGGTAGTGCAGCAGTGCGTCAGTTTCTCTGCGCTCACGGAAGCATTTGAGCATGTGCGGGTCGGGCAAAATAACTTCAGCGGCAACAGAACGACCCGTTACGCCATCCACGCACTTGGGGCAGCCGCCATCGCGCTTGAAGCGCAGAGCGGAAGCATCTTTTGGCTTCAAATAACGGAAGATTCGCTGAAGCATCTCGAAGTCTTTTTCGTTGTCGACTTTTTTCGCGAATTCGGCAACGGTAAGTGCACAATGCGGACACAGTGTTGGAAGCAGCGTCTGATACATCAACGCGGATAGAAAATTCTGCGACCCCAGCACATCATCCGGCACATGGTTAGAGCGCAGGCGTGATACCACATCGATGCCACTGGAGGCGTGAGTGGTGGTAAATACCTGGTGACCCGACTGAACAGCATGAATCAGCAACTCAGCAGAATCGGGGTCGCGCACCTCACCGACCATCAAAATATCGGGGTCGGAACGCATGGCGGCTCGAACCACGCTGGCAAACGGGTTCACCGTTGCATCACCAGCCTTGGCCTGAGAGCGCGAGCGAACAACTGGCACCTGAGTGGCATTGAGCAGGAGGTATTCTGGCGGATCTTCTACGGTAATCACCTTGATCCGACCGCCGTAATGCTCAATCTTCTCGCTCAGCATCGAGTTCAGCGAGGTCGATTTACCCGAACCGGTTGTACCAGCCATCACCACCGCACCCACAGGCTTGGCTACCGCGCGACGCGTATTGCTCAGTTGAATCTTGTTGTACCCCAAAGATTCGAGAGAACGGCGCTTGCCGGAAACACCCATCTTAAGGATACGCATGATCATGTCGAAACCAGACGGGTAGGCCGGGATGGTGGCCAGACGAATACGGATTCGACCCTTATCGCCTAAGTCGCGGTCAATAATGGCGTCCTGGGGCTTGAATTCATCGAATGTCGTATCCTTTTCGTCAGCAATAACCTGATAGATGACACCTGCCATCACGCGGGCATAGCGAACCGACCACGGAATAAAATCGAACAAGTCACCGTTTTTACGGAAACGAACCTTGGCCTCGTCCCGGCGAACCTCAATGTGGATGTCGGATACGTCGGCCTCCATCGCCTGGGTGATAAGGTCATCAAACTCGACCTGAATCTTGGTGGCCGTCCGCTCTTGCTCTTCACGGGATTTCTGGTTTTCAGTCGATTCATAAATAATCGAAATCATTTCAGGCTTGGCAATCCACTTATTGGTGCGGACATAGCCACTGCGCTTGATCTGATCAACAATAGTTAACAGATCGTCATTAATGCCTTTCTTGATGATTTCGGTAGAGCAAACAACCTCAACTTCTTTTTTATCACGGTTGATCAACAAAATGGCGTAGTCTTTTTGCCACTCTTCAGGCAATGCTAGCGCGCCACCCGTTCCAGAAAGGATGGATACGTGAAAAGGAATTTCCTCCCGCTTGGAAATAATCTGAACCTGCTGGCGAGGCTGCCCATTGGGGTTGGGGCGCTGCTGGGCAGGGCGCTGCTGATTATTCAGCGTGGACGGGGTGTTTTTCTGCTCGGTGGCTGTTTTTGCCGGAGCAGGTTTGCCTTGAAATAGTCTCATGCCAGCTCTCTTATTTTTATTGTTGCTGGGTGCAGCTTGTTGGAACAATATACATTAAAAAAAATTACAACAAAACCCTTTTACTGGTGATATTTGTATTCTTGGTTTTAATACATTGTCAAGTGAAGTAAAAACAAAAAAGGGGCCAAAGCCCCTTTTAAGCAGAAACGTTATTGACCCATTGGCGGAGGAACGAATCCCATTGGGGTTGCCATGGAGGGCATTTCCATTCCCATTTCTTCTTCGTCACGCTCTTCTTCAAAAGCCTTGCTCAACGCATTCTTACCGGTGGTCATGGAAACACGACGTGTTTCTTTGCCTTTGGCAAAAATGGCGGCGTTATCAAACACCCGAACCATGCGAATGCCGTCAGCAACTTCGTCACCCGCCCGAAGTTGAAGAATGGTGCCTTTGTAATAAACTGTCACGCGCAGGTTATTGTCCAGCCCATATACCTTGGTAATAAAGATCTGATCGAGAGGGTTTGCTTCCTCTTCTTCTTCTGCATCATGCGATGGCATTTGCTGAAAACCAGGCGCTGGCGTGGTTTTATCAGCAGTCGTGATAGCGGGGACAGCCTTTACAAGCAATTCATCGCGCTCACGCTCTGCTTTGAGCTTTTCCAGCTCCAGTTTGGACAACTTGGCCTCATAGTCCAGTACGCGCTCTTTGTGCGCCAAATCATTCAGCTCTTCGTTGTTCTGGACATAGTCCATCAGCATTTTGCGTTGCTCGGCTGAAAGATTGCTGGTCACCGTTGGGCGCTCGGCAGGCGCCGATACGGCAGGTGCCTCAGGAGCGGAAGTTACGGCAGGCGCGGCGGGAGTTGCAGCGGTTACGCTGGGCGTCGAAACCGTGGTCTTTTGAGTGGTCGCAGTGGCGCTGTCAGGTACTTGAGCCAAAACATGGCCAGAGCACAGAGTAGCCATACCAATCAGGGAGGCCAGGATAGTCTTTTTCATCATTAAACCCTTATTCATAAAGTTTGCCCTCAATTTTCCAGTTCACTTTCCCGGCGCCCTGGTTGAAAAATGTAATTCGGTCGATTAAGTAGTTATCAGCCGGCTCAAGAACCTCCATGGCAACAACAAAATCCTCAATCTTGTCGGAGCTAATGGAAATGACTCTTGAAGATACTTCTAATTGGGGAATATTCTCCAGGGCCTTGTCTTTAAGCCCAGCAATTGACTGTTTCCGTTCTTTTGTTTCAGTCACTGAGGCGTCGAACGTTAGGTTCGTTTCAACCAGTCTAGAAATAAAGTCTTGGTGGCCAATGCCATTTTCGTTAATGACTTTGAGCACATCCTCGATACCGGGACTGCCAATATTAATCTTAATACTCGAACTGGCTTGAGAAAAGTCCGGAGTAAATCCCGTATTGGCTCGACCTTTCATCACTTCTTTGATGCTATTTGGCGAGCCAAACGTGCGCTTCCAAATGACCGAAATAGCATCGGGACGGTCACTGGTATAAACAGCCTCTTTCAAATCCCAGCCATTGACCGAGTTTGGAAGAGAAATGAAGTTAAGCAGCATGCTCTTCATGGCGGGCAAACGATTCACCTTGTTGAAATCATCGCGAAGCCAGGTGATTTCTTCTTGGCGCGCCATGCGCAGCAAATCAGCGTCAGTTGGGCCTTTGTCAATGACCTTTTCTACCGTTACTTCTTGCTCAATATTGTCCAGATTCTGAGACTCGGCAGTAATGAGGGCTTCGAGCTCACGTTGTTTTTCGGCTTCAAGGTGCTGGGTATAAGCAAACAATCCGCCACCAAGTACCAAAATACCAGCCCCCAGGTAAACGGCGCGAGGGATGCTCGACAACTTCTTAATCCGCATGGCTTCAGAAATTGTTGATTTGCCAATCAAGTTCAGAGGACTTTCATCGATAGACTCATCAATGCTGAATCGATGGGCCACCTGGGTCGTCATGTACGACTGCATGTAATCCAGCTGAATATCGAGCGCCAGCTCTTGCAGTTTGCGTTTGATCTCGGCCTCGCTGCCAAGCGAATCATAGCCTGGAAGGACACGACCATTCTCAGTCACAACCATCCAGAATAAATCGTCGTCGAGCTGTTCAATGCCAATAACGCTAGCTCGAGCCATGGCTAGTGCCGCTGCGCCGGAATAAATGGCACCCTTAAAGCGGGTGTGACAAAGCCCAAGGCTGTGTACGATTTTACTCGACAAGCCTTCATCATCGTCAACTGACACCGACCACAAAACACCCATATTGCACTTGCGTGCCTGGGCGGTTCGCTTGGCCGCGTCGGCGGGCTTATCGCCCGCCAACTTGCTCCACTCTAGGCCAAGAACAAGGTTCTTGCCGTTAACTTCAACCATGCGCTCCATAGCGCACCTCACTTAGCCATTACATAGGGGGTCAGTACGATCATCGTCATCACTTTCCGCTTGCCGCCTTTTTGAGAACCGCCAAGCAACCAGCTGCCACGACCAAACTTTGAATTAATCTGTGCGTGATTTTCGGTGCGCTCAAGGCCTGCAATCATCAATGGCTTACCGGATTCAACCGAAACCATTTGCTGATATTTATTCAGCGAGCGATTCGGCAGTTGAATCTGAGCGCCGCCAGTAACGCCATAGCTGTCAATGGCATTAATGCGCGAAGAGTCGACCGCAAAGTTCATCATCACACGACCGTCAGACATAATGCGCGGCATCATCATCATTGAAAAACCTTGGCTGGTACGGCCAGGCTTAAGCGCCATGGTTGGTTCACCACCTTCAGCAGTCGATTCAGTTACTTCGGTCTCGGCCAGGTAGCCGACTTCATCGAGTTGCTGGAAAGGGGTTGGCTGCCCATTCATTGCGTAGATCATGGACGATGTAACCAGACTGACGTTCTTATTTTGGCGTAAGAGATCGAGTGTGGCACTGCTGTCGTCAGACCATTTATTTTCCATCGCGCTGTTGCCGGTGCGGTCGCTGCCAATACCAAAAGAAAGCTTCTGCGAGCCATCGACCGTCAGCATCATGTCGCCCTTCCAGTCGAATACGCCTGTAATGTCTGTATCGAAATTACCGTTTTCGTCAGACGAAACCTCAAGCACTTCAGCCTTAATGGCAATTTGCTTGCTTGAAATTGCATTAAGGCGCTTGATGTACTCCGAAACCCGGCGCTGAACTTGCGGAGTGTCAGTAACAGTCATTGTGCCAACCTGCTCTGAGATGGCGATTTTCCCGCCTTGCGACAGCATTGACCTGACAGCTTCTTCCATCGCTTCCCAGTTGCTCTTGGGCTTAATGCTGGAGCGCACTTCGTGATACGAATCGGAGCTGCTCAATGCGCCATCGCCACTCTCGCCGCCGCCACCACTAATGGTAGAAAGGTCAGATTTCATAGTGCTATCAAACTCAACCTTGCCCGGCGTAACGTCTACCAAGTACGACTTGGTCTCATAGCGGCGCATGGTCACTTCACCGTGCTCAAACTTCCAGTAAAGGCCGGATTTTGTGGCAATAATATCAAGCAGGCCAGAAACTGAACCCGAGTAGTCAATGGTGAACTTGATATTTTGAGCCGGAGTTGCTGAGAGCTGTCCACCTACCTGGCTTCCACTAACGGCGCCCATCGGGGTTGCTAACTCATCATCATTCTCGTCGTTAGAATCTTCCTCGTCATCTGATTCAATGCCTTCCGTGTACTCGATAGCATCCTGCGTCAAGACAATGCGCACACCCAGATCACGACTTAGGTCGGAAATAAGATCAGAAGCGGAGATGGGTTCAATTTGTTGAATTTTAACTTCACGCTTCAGCAGGCTTGGTGCCTGAGAGACTTCGGAGACGCGGAAGGATTCTCCACCCAGCCAAATGTCGTTCACCTCTTCTACCGAGCTGTGCTTGATAGCCTCATTTCGACGAACCTCGTCACGCGTGGAATTCATATCACCACGAACACGATCATAAGAGTCGTCGACAATGGTGCAACCGGTGGCAGCTGTCGCAGCAGCGGCAGCCAGCAGTAGTTTGGTTTTCGGTAGGTTATGCGACATGGCCATTCCTCAATTAATACGAGTCGTTATCGACGATAGGGGCAACCGGAGCTTCGGGCTTATAGCCATCTTCCTGAATTACCACGACATTGTTACCACGGTAGAACTTGGCAGTCAGTGGCACTTCACGGCCTGCGGTAGCACTCAACACGCGATCCACAACACCGCCACGACCGGCGAAGTTGCCTACGAGGGTGGCAGAGTGATCAACTGGGTAGTCAATCTGAGTGGTGCCCCAGTCAACCTTCCAGCCAGCTTTCTTGGCCCACGCTTCGAGGTTTCCGCGAAGAGAAAGCTGGGTGTTCAGTTGCCACACGTCCTGACCCGGCTGCGCCAGGCGCTTGGCCATGTCGGCACTGCGTGCTACTGAAATGCGCTTGGCGGATTCGTTAATAGCAATCATCAGGCGACTGCTTTTGGAAATCTGGACTACCGCATCACGCCAGTCGGTGGCATCTTTCCATGAAACGGGCAGGTTTTCGGTGCCTGGCTGGAACACAATCGACCACGACTTAGCATTGGGAACCAGGTTTTCCAGTGCTACAAACAAAGGCACGTTGCGACCGAAGAGATTGCCTTTCTTGGGCTCTGCCTTCATCTCAAACTCGCCATGAACGGTGGAGTTGCCTTTGATTGAAGCTTGAGCAACAGGAGCCGCAGGTGCTGCCACGGGTTGTGCGGAAACAGGTGCAGAGACCGGAGCTGGAGCAGGCGCCGCAACAGGAGAAGCGGCGGGCTGGGTAGCAGAAATTGATGGGCTGTAGGTAACTGTGTTGCGCAGAACTGGCGAAATATACAGCTCTGCGAGAGCCACGTTAGAAACCGTCAAGCCCATGAGGCTAGCGGCGAGCAGTGTGAGGCGACGGGGCATTTCGATGTCCTCTAATTCAATGTTGCTAAATGATAATATGTAAATTGACAACTGGGAAGCGATTTTTTATAGATCAAAATTCTTCCGCCAAGGTGAACGAATTTCTCTTCGGGTGCCGACTAGCCAGCGTCGAACAATCCGGCCCATCATCATCAAATTAATGCCCTTGCTGGTTAAGTACCAGAGCAGAATGATCGAAATCAGAAGAATAACGGACGTCCAGGCCCGAGGGTGAAGCAGCCAGATCAGGATCGGATAAACAATCTGTGCGTCAATCGGCCCGAATTTGGCACGTCGAGTGATGTAATGTGCAATAGAGAAACTCATGCCTTCAGACTCCCCTTGAGAGCAGCATAGTTAGCTTGGATGCGCTTAAAAACCTGCTCAGAAATAATGCCGTCGCGGTATTTCTCGGTCGCATCTTCAATCATCGGGCGTCCACGCGATTGCACCAGGTTGAAGGCGGTGCCCGCAAAGTTCTTACTTTCCAGCATGGTGTTCTTGTCTTGTTCATCGAACAGCATGAATTCGCGAATAGCGGTACGTCCGCCATCAACCGTAGGAATCAAGCGCTGAGCAACCACCATTTTCATAGGCTGAATAATGTCAATTTTGGCTTGGGTTTGCATTTCCTCTGGATACACATAGACCAGGCGCTGAAATGTAGAAGGCACGTCATTAGCGTGAACGGTAGAGAAAACACCATGGCCCGTCATGGCTGCTTCAAGCGAGGCCTGAGTGGTTTCAAGATCCCGAGTTTCGCCGACCAGTATGACATTCGGGGCCATGCGCAATGAGTTGACAACGCCATCATGGAAACTGGAAACGTCAGAACCCACCTGCAACTGCGTGCAAAACGAGGAGGTCTTGATAACTTCGTCGTAAACAAATTCAATGGGCTTCTCGATGGTCACCAGGTTCGTATGACTTTCTGGGCCCTCAAGTCGATCACGCAAAATCGAAGCCAACAGGGTCGATTTACCGTTACCGGTTGCCCCAACAACCAAAATAAGGCCCTGATCAAGAGTGCGACTAGCCTCCATGATCGCAGGTTCAATGCCAAGCTTTTCCCAATGCGGCGGGTTCGTTGGAATGGAGCGAAGGGTAATCGTCAGACTTTTCCGTCCACCACGCAAGCAGCCCACCGCGTTGACACGAAAACGAAAGCGAATGCGCTCATGGTTAAAGCCACTGGAAACCTCGCGGAAAAACTCATGAGCGGTGTCAATGGGCTGACCAGCACCGAGCATCGAAGGGGCGTTTTGGTTGTAAATAACCGAGATCAGGTTCTTGACCTCGTTATCACTCAAACGCCGATTGGTCAGCTTAACTTTGCGGCCATAGCGTGAACACCAGACCTCTTCCGATCCCATGAGGAACAAGTCAGAGCCATTAATGTTAACCATATGCTCAAGCATCTGGTTAACGACCTCCAGCGAGTCTGCTCGGGGTGGAGTATTGATCAGGAATTCGTTGCTCATTATTAAGGCCTGTTAATTTCTCTCAGCTCATCCGGTGTGCGATAGCTGCCACGCGGATCCAGATTGAGTGGTGTCCAGTTATCAGAATCGCCGTTAAAACTGGCGCCAGAGGTAATGGCAAAGGTGCGGCGGTTAAGGTGCATGCTATTACCCTGGTTAACGCTGCCACGGTACTGCGAAGCCACATAAGACGGCGTCACTTTCCCTTCTTCAACCAGGCGCAAGTACTTCACCATGCCCACAAAGTCTGATCCCAGGTTACGTACGCGGGCGCTCATCTCGGCATTGGCCTGAAGCACGCCAGTTTCCCAGCCTTCAGAAATCCAATCAGACCAGAGCGCTTGTTCTTCTGGGGTTTTAGGCAGAAGCGCGCCAACCGGCTTTGAAACATCCACGGGCACGTCATACAACAGATACTCGCGCCAGTCCGGTGGGCTGGTAACGAGACGCTCCCGCTTCACAATCTCAAAGTACTGCCCCGAGACCTCAATCCGATTGTTGTCGGATGCGGTGGCGGTAACCTCATTGGATTCATGAATAACGGCGGGGAGGAAGTACAGGGACTTTTCGCCTGGGGTCGCCAAGCGCATTAGATCTTTGAAAGCAAAAAAATTATCCAGGGTTTGACTCTCCCCGTTAATTTCCTGCCGCAGTCGATTCATTTCTGAAACATAGCCATTTTGCGCACCCACCGACAATGCGGCATCTCGCATGGCCTGGTGACGCTTTTGCGCCAAATCATTGTCCTCACCCGCCAGCGACATGCCCTTTACATAATGCATGCGTTGGAGGTCTTGAAGAGGGGTGTTGTCGTATTGAACGCCCGGTGTCAGTTCAGCGTGCGCAAAGGCGCACGAGACCGACAACGCTAGCGCACTGACCAAGCGCTTAAGCATCGAGTGACTCCTTAATTTTTGTAGACCAGCACCATCAGCTGATCATAGATTTCAACGCGCATGGCAGAGCCGGTCTGCACGCCAAGCTCCTTCAGGGCTTCATTGAGCGGCAAATTGTCGATGTTGATCGAAACCCACGGCTCATTCGGAATTCGCTCGCCCAGTACCTTGAACTGGTAGCCCGCCACTTTGGCAATGGCTTCTGCTGCCTTAGAGGCTTTACCGGTGTAAGCAAACTTGGCGTTGCGCTCAAAGCCCTTGGGCACAATAGTGGCCTGGAATTGCTTTTGAGCATGCTGATCCTTGGTCAAGGTGGGGGCATTCTTGGCATCCACGATCTTCGCCAGCAGGCGAAGTTCGTCACGAGCCTCAACGGCAATGCCGCGCAACTCATTCAGTGGATGGCTGGGCGGAGTAACCACCACACTGGTGGCTCTGGCGGTCTGATCAGAAGCACAACCGGTCAGGGTCATAGCTGCCGCAAGGGCCGACAAAACAACGAGACGCTTCATAAAAAATCACCTTGTGGGCCTTAGGGCCTCTTGTCAATTAGCGCAATAATAATTTAAGAAAGAGGGGTTAGCAACACCTAAATCTTGCTCTGGTCAATAATGTCCATATGCTCTTTAATCAGTCGATCAACCAATACGTCAAAGAGGTTAACGTTGTCATCCAGGTCTTCAATGGAGATCGTGTTTTCCGTCAAAATCCGATGGATATCCGCTTTGGCTGACCCGCGAGGATAAGCTTTAGCCAAAACCCGCAGCGCGTTACCAAAACCAATCCGATCTGACAAGCGACGGCGCAACGAAATATCTTCGGGGGTTGTTGAATAAGCCCAGATTTCGATGGGGCCAAGCGTCAGGCGCAAGACCTGCTCAATCCTTGGGGCGGTTTCGGACTTCAGCTGGCCGATGTAAAGCATGCTGGAGCCTTCAGCGCCTGGGCCTGTGAGCCATCGGTTCATGTGTTTAATGGCATCCGGGCTTGGATTGAACTTGTCGCGAATCTCACGCAGGGACATTTCGGAGACACCTTTGGACAGAATGATCACGTTGTTGACCATCTTCACCATGGTTTCATCAAAGTCTTCCAGAAGCTGACTGAGCAATGTCACATGGACGCCGTATTTACGGCCTTCGCGGATATCGACAATCGCCTGGTTGCGCACAGCAGGAACCGTGGAGGTTCTGTGGAATTCGTCCATGCAAAACTTCTTCGGAACCGATTCGTCTTTTTCCATTTGACGCTTGTGGTAAGAACGATATTCCTCCGGAATCTCGGGAAGAGTAGTATCGGCTTTGCGGTAATAGTCCCGACAAATAATCTGGCGACCCAGGAGATACATCACGGCAGTTTTCTTAACCGCCTGATCGGAACCCTCACGGGCAACGCTCATCAAGTCAATCGATACGATCCTGGCATCACCAATAGAGAACACGGTGGGCATCGAAAGAATCGGATAATCGTTAACCGCCGAGATGATCATGGTTTTCAGGTAATCAATCAGCGTTTCATCGCCATTTCCGGCAGAAGAGGTGCCAAAGACATCACGCAAGGCCGAAGACTGTGAAAGAACAGTTGTGGCATCGTTCAGTGTCGGAACGGCATAGCGCTGAGCTTGAATAGCGGCATGGTGATGACCTGCCTTGTATAAAAGCTTAACGATTTTCCACCAGGAGATGGAGTTGGTTTGGGCGCGGAAATTATTTTCCTCCAGCACTTTGTCGACTTCGACATCAATACCCGGCTCGTACATGTTCGGGTTATTTTCATCGGCAAAGTAGTTGTACATCGCATCAACCAGGTTGGAAACCAACTCTGGAAGTCGCGCCACTGGCACTTTGGTGCCCGCTGGTGTACAAAGAAGGGTCATCATGTTAACCACGAATTCGCGGTCAACTTTTAGAGGACGTTGGCAACCCAGCGGTGTGTCGAAAAAGTTAACGGCATAGCGGGGATCCATTTCCAGGCGGAAGGATTGTGCATAATGCTTAAGATGTGGAGGCAAGCTATCTTTAACCATCTCCACAAACATTGCGGAACTGAAACCAATGTCAAGAATGCCGATGCGTGGAAGCACCTCGTTACCAGGACGAGTAATAAGGCCCATGTTGGCAGCAGCCAGGTAGAAAGACTTACCAAAGCCGGGTGGTGCAAAAACAATCTCCATCTGGGCGTTTTGCAGGTCAGATCCTGGCATGTAAGGAAACACCTTTTCATCGATGGTTCGATACAACATGGTGCCTTCCGGCCAAGGGGATACGGGTCGAGTCAACGGCGCCATACTGAGCGCTTCGTCAACTACCATTGGAATCGGGGTAGCCAGATGCTTCTCGGAGAAGCCTGGCAGTGTATTGAGCCAGGCCTCAATGGCGTCGCCACGCTCTTCAACCACCTGAAGCTGGCCCCAGGATTCAACTGCGGTTTTGAGTTTTGACTTGTTTCGCCTGGCCTGCTCAAGGCTCTGGCCCCACGTGGAAAAGCTGATCTGGGTGGAAACCAGTGTGTTGTTGACCGCAGCGGCCAGTAATTCTTCGCCGGCTTCACGAATGAGCTTGTTTTCGCTGGAAATGAACGCGATGAAGGAAGCAAAGCCTTTCTTGCGGGAAATCATTTGCGCCACGCGAACATGACCAGATTCGATCACCATCGACATTTGCCAAGGAACATCCCTGTCAATAGATTTGAATAAGTAATCAAATGAGCGTGGCTCTTGGGGGCGCTGATCGACCATGATGGGGGCGATTTGCCAGTCACCAATATCAACCACCGTCGAATCATTTTCATGAATCCGTGGGAAGCGCGAAAAGAGCTGTTGCGCGATATTCGGCCACATGACATGAGAAAGGTCATTAGCCCGTGGAACCTCTTCCACCAAGCGGCTTGGCAGCGTATCTCCTGGCAGGTAGGGCCTCCAGCTTTCGTTGGAGTCAAATTGACTAATCTGGCGACGCAACACATTCAGGTATTCGTGCGCAGTCAATTTTCGCAGAGAAAGGTGCTCTGACAACCTGGAAATAACCTGAGAGGTAAAACCGGAATGAATCATGTCTACACCAGGCATTTCCAGCGCTGGCGATTGAGCATTATCACCAGGACGCATGCCGCCAGCTTTTATCGAGTTGGCAGTGCGCTCTTTAATTGATTCTTTGAGAATGTCGGGATGAACAGCGCGCACACTGGTGCTTAGAATCAGGTAACAGCTTTCCAGGACAGTTTTCTTCTCCAGAAGCGCGCCACGCTCCTGAATCATATCGTTGAGATCAACTTGAAGATGGTTAAGCGTCCGAATGGCGCCCGAAATAGATCGACGAAGCGCCTCTTTCGAATTCATCGGATCACGACGAAATACAAACTGCATCCGATGGCCAGGACGACTTAGCGTAGATGAAAGGCTTGCGGTGAGAGAATCCATTAATGGGCCAAAAGAATTCTCACCAACGATGCCGAAAGTGCCCTTGACCTCAAAGGCCGTCAACAGGCCCCCATCATTAAGGACAAGGTTATGAGGATCATTGGCGGTTTCTAGCTGGCAGTAATGAGAAACATTGGTCTTGAATGCCTTGTTCAGGAGGCTGGAAATCGAATAACTGATGCTCATGCGTCACCTTTTTGTAATTCAAAATTTTCCCTCTGATATGAACATGACCCCGGCATTTATTCTGATGAATTGAGCCGATCAACCTGATCGAGGAGAAAATTATCTGAAACCTTTAAAGTATTCAGGAATGTATCATGAGCATAGCCATCCTGCAATGCGACATTCTCGTAAATTTTACGATAACGATCCGAAGGCAGATTTGAGCCAGAGCCGATAAGCTCAAAAATTTTCTGGTATCGGACAACCAATTCGCGGATTGCCGGGTTGGCAATTGCAAGCGCTTCAGATTTAAGATCCGAACAAAATGGAAGCATTTCTTCAATCGCAGTTAGGCTCATACATCACCTGCTGGAATAATGCCAAGACTGGCCATGGCTGCCTTGGATTGAATGATTTGATCAGGACGTGTCTTGGCGACAATTCGGCCCATGCTGAAGGATCCTGGCATGATTCCACGCATGTAGAGCTGTTCAGCGGCACTCATGCAGCCAACACGGTCGTAAGCGCGCAAATAAGCACCCAGGGGCGTTTCTTTCCTGTTGACTGGCGCCATAATGGCAGCCGCCAGGTTCTGCACAAAAAGGCCAAGGGAAATTGAGACATCAGGGATGCTTTCCAAAGCCTCAAGACAATCCACGTAGTCCTTAAGATAACCCGCAGGCAGTGACATGGTTTCCTTAATCTGAAGCCGTGTATAGCGAACCATGCTCAACAACTCAGGCATGGTAACCCACTCGCGAGTGGTTTTTTTACCAGCTCCGAAATGAGCAAACGTTGACCATTCTTTGTTTTCAGAAAGCACGGAAATGCGAAAAAAGGGGGCAATGCTTTCTTTTTTGCAGGCGTCTCTTAGCTTTAAAAGATCGCTCTTGCCTACCAATTTGCCATCTTTATATCCCACTTCGTTGCTATTGAACTTATGCTTTGTCCAATCCATTGAAATTGGCACTTGCTGAGAAAGTACCCACCGAAAGTAGAGAAGGCGCGGGAAGTAGCCATGAATGGATTCAAGGCCCTTCATATTGCCAACCATCGCTTGATTGGCTTGAGTGGCACTTTCGCAGATGGAGTCGCTGTGCTCAACTGAGATTCCGCGAGCTGTTTGTTTAAGTATCGGAATATTGAGTTGGTTAACAATATGCTGAAAGTAACGGTAGGTAATTCTAGCCTTCATGGGATCAATGCCCATGAACTTATGACCAAATACTGAGGTAGAGTTGAAATGATTGGCCAAAAACTCGCTGGCAATACTATGGTTTTCTGCCAGCGCATAATCACTCATCAGCGATTCAATTGATTCCCTGAAATATTGGGCCTGGCAAATATGGCGCATATTGCCAAAGCCATTGGACATGAAACTCCCATAGTCCAAATTAGTGACCCAATTCAAATCATGGGCGAGGTCATGAACACCAGAGATTCGGAAGGGTATTCCATTGGGCCGGCACGCCCAGCCATCTCCTGGTATTTTATTGTTATCAAACAAACAAGCCCCATAAAACTCAGGAGTCATTAAACAATCCCTCCCCAGTCCGAGAAACGGGTTTTTGCGGTGTCAATCCAGGACTGAGGCTGAAAATGGCGCGCCTCTTCACACCAAAGCTTGATGTAAGGCGCATAAGCTTGCTTGGTGGGTAGAAAATAAATGCCGGTCAGGGCATCGCCGCGCTTGGCGTATTCCTCATCAGAAAGGCAAGAAAGGTGGTCGCCCAAAATCGCTGGACTAGAAGTGCCAAGAATGCTGGCCGCATGTAACTCAGCTTTATCAAGTCGTGCCAACAACTGGGTCGCTGTGCCTTTGGCATCACCCGCGCCAATCGTTTCCGCCACCCATAGCTGGCGAATCATTTGATTGAAATCGGCCTGAGTGATGGAAGTGTCAGGAAGATAAATTAACTTGCCACGCCCCTGAGTGCCTGCAAAAGCGATATGAAAGCACATATGGCAAAGCACGCAGGCAGTCATCAAATTACTCAGAGACTGGTCTTCATGATCATCATTGAGATGATGGACTTCATTTTTGCTGCTGCGATAGCCGCAGAATCGGCACGTGTGATTATCGCGTGCCAGGGCTTTTTTTCGAGCATCAATATACGTTCGATCCATCGAAGATGGGTTCGGCGAATCGGCGCGAAAGGCTTTGCGCTTCACGGAAAGAATAATGGGTAAAAAATTCATAAGCGCCTCAAGCAAAAAGGGGGCTAAGCCCCCTTATTGTATGTCAATTTTGTTTAATATCAAACGCTTGCTGCGATGACTTTAAACAGAGCCAGATGTAACGGTAGAGGCTTGAGTGCCCTGGCCAGTAGCGACCGACTCAGTGAACAGCGAGAGCAGCCATGGGATAATCATCAGGCCGGTGCCGACAAACAGCGCAATCACGCCAGTTTTAACGTGGCCCTGACCAGGCTGCTTGTTATCCTTATAGAAATAGAACAGGCCGCCTGCGAACATGAAGAAACCCACCATACCGAAGATCAGCTTGGCAATACCCAGCATCGCTTGGATTTGAGTTTTCCAGGTGCCGGCTGTGGAGGCGATTGTGTTTTGTGCGGAAGCATCGACGGAAAAGAGCATCAAAAGAGCAGCAGCGCCCATTACAGGTGCGAAGCGTTTAACTTGAGACATAATCATCTGAGTAGACCTCATTGTTGTTATTATTAAGATCTAAAATAAACCAAAAGCATAGCCTTGACAATAGGCATATATCAAAATAGTGAAATTAATTTACCTGGGCAGTATTGTTTAAAATTAAACCAATTTCGAACAATGGCTGGGCTGACTATAAATTAGAAGCCTTCGTCAGAAACAAAATCTTGCTTGTTAAGTCCTGCGGAGGATTTTACGGTGTTGACTGCCTGATCTTGCGCAGTAGGATAAGCAGAATCTGAAGGATTGGGTACGCCAACATGGCTAGCTGACAAGCTCAGTATAAGTGACCCGAGAATGCGGATAAAAAAGGATGATATGCAAGGCTCGCCCAACTTGAATTGGTTCAGCAGGCGCAGAAAGGCTATAGAAGCTAGCAATACTGCAAAAAGATGAAGCAGAAAAGAGAGTTCAATTTCCATGATTCCTCCAAGAAACAAGGGGCCTTTCGGCCCCTTGTGGTAATCAGTAGATCGACTTAATCAAGTAATCACCGACTCGTAAATTGCCATTGGCATCCAGCCCTTGAACCTTCGCGCCACCAAGTTCCGGAACAGTCTCACCGACACGATACGACTTAAAGTTGCCTTTGTTGTCGACCACGCCGAACGAGCTGTCAGAATCATATACGGCATTCAGGGTAAAGCCCTTGGCATCACGCGCAGTGGCCTGACGAGAAGCGGGGCGGGAAGTAGCTTTTGGCTTGGCGCTGGCTTGAGTGGCACGAACCTGCGCTACAGGTTTTGCGGCCAGAGTCTTGTCAATAAAGAGCTTATCGCCAAGTAAGACAACGCTGCCATTGCCTTCAATCGACTGAACGGTCAGGCGCTTGCCACCAATCACAAGAACCTCACCCTTGAACACGGTGAAGACACGGCCAGACGAAGCCTTCTTGATAATCACCATCTGACCATTACTGGTAGAGTCAATCACTTGGAAGTCGGCTACTCGCTCACGACCTTGCGCAAGCGGCTGCGCTTGTTCGACAGGCTTGGCTTCGACCTTCGGCGCAACAGCAGGCGTTGTCGTTTGCTGGGCAACAGGCTGGACATTGGCCGCAGCGGGAGCGGCTGTAGCTGCTACTGGGGCCGGCGCCTTAGCCAGTTTACTGTTAATGGAGTCGAGTGACGCCTTGACTTGCTGTTCAGCTTTCGTAGAGGAATTGAGCTGCCCCTGGATCTCATGAATTTCTTTATTCAGACTATCCATGGCGCTACGCAAAGCCTTCATTTCACGGCGCTGCTCTTCCATAAACTCGGCAAGTTCTTCGCTAACGCCCTGATCCTGTGCTTTTTCAAACGGGATAGGCTCAGGCTGCGCAATCGCAATCGGCTGAGCAGCAATGGGCTGAGCGACGATGGGCTGTGCCTGCTCAACAGCGGGCACTGAAATTTGCGCTTGAGGTACAGTATCCACTGGCACGGTATTGGTGGCTTCGGCGAAGTTCGGCTCGGAGCTTGGCGGAATAACAGCGGCTGTCTCAGGAACAATAGCGGGTTCAGAGCCGCCGCTCATCAAAACAGTCCCGGCGCCGCCAATCAAGCCGACAACGGCCAGACCCACTGTGGCCATGCCAAGCGGTGTCTTCAGGAACGGTGTGCTGCCAGCCTGAACAACCGGTGCGTTGCTTGGGGTAGGCGTAGGCTTATTGGTGGCTGGCTCATCAAAGCTTTCCTCTGGCATGCCCATATCATCGTCAGCATCCAGGGATTCGCCGCCAAAATCGTCACCGCCACTGGCGCCCATGGCATTGGAATCGAATTCCCCGCCCTCGTTCACCTGGTCGAAGTCATTGTCGAAATTATCCAGGTCATCGAACTGGGCGAAAGGATCATCAATATCCTGGTTATTCATAGAACTCTCCGGTTGTCAATTTTGCAAATACTAATACGAGTGAAAGGGGAAAGCAAGCGCTGCTAAGCTATGCTTTCCCCCTGGGTCTGTCAATTCTTTTTATTCAGATCGATGTCCTCAAGGAACATCAGGATGACAGTTTTATTGGGTTCCACCGTTACGGTAGGTGGGCGGTCGAACTCTTTCTCGAAGATGGGTGCAAACCGCTTACCCACATTGCCCAGACCAACCATCGCTTGATCGGCGGGATCGGGCAATGCATCGGTGATCGTGGATTGGCTGCCATCCGTATTGGTGGTTGTTTGGCCACCAGTCAGGCCTTCGGCAAATCCCTCAACAAAGGAGGCGAGGAAAAGCTTGCTGTACCGCTCAACGGTATGGCGATCAACACCATCCGCTACGCCCGTGCGCAATGTGTCTGGATCAAGGGCGACGGCGTTAATCGTGGTGCTTTTGCCGTTAACGGACATTTTATCGAAGGTCAGGACAGCCTTTTCACCAACGCGGGCGGGTGTACCCACCAAAACGGCGTTCTGAAGCTTGCCATTCTCCACGACGACGGCGCGGATTGGGCTTATCTCATCAGTATTTACGCCAATTTGCAGCATGGCATAGAAGGTTTCACCCACCACAATATTTTCGGGTTCTGCGGCCTTGCGCTTATTCTGGGCGGCCAGACGCTCGCTCGGATAGTCATAAGAGGCAACCTCCGCACCATTCTCTGCGGTGTCAGAAGCAAGCTGATCCTGCGATGCAGCGACCTGCGGCAGTAGGGCTTGTTGGCCAGCACCAGGAACAACGCCAGTATTGCCATTCATAACTTGTTGGTAGCCCAATGAGCCATAAGCAGGCTGATTCACAACTGCGCCATTGGCTAGTTGACCTGAACCTTCAGTGCCTTGCTCTTCGTATCCGGCACGAGCAACCTTGGTCTGTGAGGCTTTGACCTTTTCAATCTCCCCGCCGTAAACAATGGCATAGTCCTTGGCAAATTTGCGTTCTTCCATCAGGAACTGAGCCCAAGGATTTTGGGCAACAGCAGCCTGATTCTGCTGGGTGGCTTGGCGAGCATTTTGTGCCTGAATAGCTTTTTCCTGTTCGGCTTTGCGCTTGTCCAGCAAGCTTTGCAAGCTGGTATTGGGCGGAGGAGTTACAGGCTTAGCCGCCTCTTTAGCCTTGGCTTCTTCTTCGATTTTCACCCGAAGCGCATCAAGATGACTCGTGTTGGCTGTTTTTGTTGCCAATTCGGTACTTTGCTCTTCGTCCTTTTTGTACACCTTGGCAACCTCAGAATTGTCTCCGAAAAGAGGTTTGTCCAAAGGGGTGTCTTTTCGAATATCGTCAGTAGAAGGTGCTGCCTCAACCTGAGCAACCCCCTGGTTAACGACTTCTTCTTTTCCGCCGACAGAGGAGGTTAGAAAATAAAACACGATAGCAATAACAATAATCAGCGTGAGCAGCAGGGTAACCCTGGCTTTCGCTGGAATGCTGTTATTGAGGTTGTTAAGGAATCCGGCCATTTCACAATACCCTTATAATTTTTCTTCGAAAATGGTTTTTTGGCGGTGAATTTCAGCCTGATACAGTCCTTCAATCGTCGCATTGCGGCGTTGACCCTCAAGACTCACTGAAATATAAGTGGCTGGATTGGTCTTATAAAGGAAGCGGCCACTGGGAGAAACAGAGCTATTGATTGCTGGTGGTAAAAGCAGGCGACCGGGAAGGGACAGGTAAAGGAATTCACCGTCATACCAGGCTTCAGAATTTTCAAGACCCGCTACACGCAAAGGCTTAGAGCCAACCGGTGCATCACCACCCTGCAATTTCACAAGTTCAGGAGAAACATTGTTCAGCTCATGAGACATCACGGGCTGAATTTCAGCATTAGGGCCCATGCGAGGAATGGTTACCGACACGCGCCCATCGACCGTACTGTCTGAGCTTTTTAACAGGACTGGAATGGAGTTAGGTAATCCATCCATGACAACTGCCGCGTTCGATTGCTTGTAGCGACTACTGAGCGAAAAGGACGCAATATGGCGCTGCTCGCCCATCACTTTCTTACTAAAGCTCTCGGCATCACCGACCACGCCATCCTTGCGAATAGTCCATGGCTGACCACTGGCATCATAAAATTCAACCTGGGCGGCATAGCCATCCGCTACAGAAATCACCAGTGGTTGATTAGAGTCAGGGTCGTAGGTCACGTTACGAATGCGAAAATCTACGCCAGCCAGAGGTTCGTTCTGGGCTTTCTCAATTTCAGTCAATCGCTTACGAAGGTCTTTAACCTCATCCGCAGAAAGCGGCATTTTCATGCGCTGCTCTTTCTTGACGAGCTGCTTGACCTCATTTTCAGTAAGCATTTCACGCAATTCTTTAAGCTGCTCGTCATCGTAGATGGCGCCAGCAATAGCGGAACGACGTGCTTGAGTCAGACTTTTATCGACGGGTGTGAGCTCGTTGGGTTGATAAACTTGGGCGTCGGCAGAGGCCTTTTGACCCTGCTCGGTGAGCTGTGAATCAAATGTACCTGCCGCAAACGACTGCCCGCCTAGTAAGGCAAAGGACAGCGCGATGGCAATCGGCGACTTACGCATTGAAACCTCCGGGGTAAGAAATGCTGTCAATATAAACGAAAACAATTAAATCGGGAAGCTTATCTGCGCTTCATGATGACTTTACTGATGCCAAGGCCATCGGCATTTTCCATGACGCTGCGCCGGTCGACCTGAACCATAAAGGTGACCTTTGATGATGATTCCTGGCTCTGCGTGCGATAGGTCATCACACCATTGACCTGGAACGTCCAGATCCACACCCCATTTTCATTTTGCTTTTGCTCAAGCAAAACCGGCGTGCTCTCAAGCGCGAGGGAAAGAATCATTTTGCGCTCAAGAAGGGCCTTAATAACCTCCGCAGAATTGAGGGCGCTCAAAAGGCCCTCGGCGCCTTCTTTGGTGAACCAGGCCATGGTGCTTTCATTCAGGCGAGTTTTGTAGTCCGTAAAGTTGAAGCTGAAGGTGTCAACCAGTGCATTGGCAACCCACTGAGAAACAACAGCGTCTTTTTGGTTGGGCTGGCCCAGTGCATATAGCTGAACAATGGATCCATTTTTATCGGTTGCAAAATAAACCCGCTCGTTCTTTGCAGTGAATACAGAAAAAGCAATGGCCGACTGAACGATAACGCCAACAATGGAAGCAAGGGCCGCCATATAAAGCTTCTTGTCGCTGTCGCGGTAAAAGTCATTGCGTAGCTGAACCTTCATCTGACCCAGCTCTGATGCGGCATTGGCACCAGCAATGGAAGGTGCTGCCTTCTTGGGTTGCGCGCCAGTAGGATTAGGTTTTTTTTGCAAGGGTTTGTTTTGGGATTGATTGTTCATGTCGGTAACCTGTTTATCGTTCTACTTTATAAGGTTTGACTTCGTACAGCTTGCCATCCAAGGTCGTTGCATACGTAATCGGAGCAGGCAGGGTTGTAAAATACAAGGCTGCCAAACAAAGGAAAATGCTGGCAAAAATACTGCAAGCCATAATGGTAATGCACGAAAGACGATAACGGGCCATCACATCGGAAATGGGCACGGGTGGCTCACCATCAGCCTTGGCCTTATCATCCAGGTCAATCAATGCCTGCTCAATGGCTTTCTTTCTCGATTCTGCGTTGGGATCAAGAAGGAAATCTGGCTTCACTATTTTTTTCATTGTCGTCCGCCAAAGTGAATTAACCACGCGAATATAACATCCATTGACAGCGGCATCAATAAAGACTAATCGAAATTAGAAAATCAATGGCAATGCGAATTCATGCCAAAAGGATGGGGTGTCTCCGCGAAAACTGGAGCAAAAACGACATGCGCGGCGTATCGCATGAGCCAAAACCGCTTTGTGCGATACACCTGTCGTGTCGCAGGGGCTTGTTGCGATACCCCTATCGTGTCGCAGAATCAAACCTGCGATACACCTGTTATGTCGCAGAAAATGACCTGCGATACACCTATCGTGTCGCAAAAAACGACTGCGATACCAATATAACCAAGTCCAAAATAGCGTCAATACGATTCATTTCTACAACAGAAATGGAAAATTCTGTGGCTATTTTTATAGCGCCAAAACCATGAAACTCCGAGGGTCTGAAAAAGACCAGCCTGGCGAGACATAATTTGCGACAGCCAGTAAGTATCGCATTTTAAAGCCCTCGATATAGGAGTCGTATCGCAAAGCGGCAGTGCGATACTCAAACAGTGTCGCAAATGGCGAATTTGATGACGAAAATGGCACGGCTAAAGCCAAAATTGGCATCGTAAATGCCACAAGCGGCATAAAAAGTGCCCATTGTGGCACTGTAATTTTTGTTTAGATTTCAGTTAAACGGATGCGTGACCGGGAATCATCAGAGGGGGCCTTATTTTAAAGACAATTTTACAATTATAAAAAATTATAATTAAAGAGATCTAACCAAAAAAGTCTCACCTGTCTACTGTTATAAGCATGGTAGAAGCGAATGTCGGAAATTTTTGGCAGCCTCAATAGCCCCATTCAGTGATAGCTTCTCAACAACAAAGCGGGTTCTAATGGTTTTTCCGTCTTGTTGATGACTCACGACGACATACAGCAGCTTGTTCTTGTGAAAACCATACGATATCCCAGCAGGCAACATGGGGAGTGTTTCGCCTGTCTCTGGATTGATTTGTGCTTTTCGACTGGTTCTGCTGGCAATATGTATAACCTTGCTCGGAACCTCATAACCAAATGTCTCAAAATGGGTTTTGTCACGCCACGCTTTAGCTGCTTCAAGCGCAGCATCAAAACTTGGGTATTTTCGAATTGCAAAATGTTCTATCAGCAAAACACTGCCGCGCTCAATTTTTACGCGAAGACTGCCTTCGCAAACTCGAATGTACTTTTCGTTGAGCTTTTCATTAGAGAGGATGGAAGGGCTCATTACTTGGCCTCCTTGTCGGAAGCAAGCTTAAGTGCAATCGCTGGTAGGTCAGAGTAACCAATGCCAGAACCCAGTGTTGAGGTGTACAGGCCTTTGATGAGAAAGGTTGGAACGCCTTGCAGCTTGGCTTGACTAGCCAGGCGGGCGTCCTGAGCCATCATCCGTGAAACGCGATCAGACTCCATCAGCTTCCTGATAGCCGCAAGGTCGGTCTTAAAGTTTGGGTTTCTTGAGCTTTCTCTGTGAATAACCGCTTTGATCACTTTATCCAGATCTTCTCCGGACGTTGCCCCGATCATCTGAATCTTGCGCATTGCATTCAAGTGGCCATCGACCGACAAGCCTTTGAGTTCAAAAGCATGAAACAGCTTGGCATGCTCACCCCACGTTGGATTCAACGCCACAGGCACTTTACGAACGGTTAGTCCATGCTGCTTGGCTTCGCCAAAAAATCCATGCATATCCATGGCCTGATAAACCTTCAGGCAATGAGGGCAGCCGTACCAAAAGAAGATCGTGATATCGGTTTTAGTCAGTGGTGATTCGGAAACCTGCTGGTAATGCTCGCCAGCTTCGATTGATCTGATATTCGACTTCGGCGGCTCATAAGGTAAGGAAGCCAGGCCCATCAACATCAAAATCAACAAGCCAATAATGGCAGCAAGCTTATAAAGCGTGGTCTGTAATTCGGTCTTTCGGGTCATCGTCGAATCCTCCAATGTCGAAAATATAATCCAATAGACCAATATTGACAATGGCTTATTGCAGCAACCCTGACACCTGGCCGCTCAGACAGAGCAAGCTTCATCGACACGGCAGCGCAGAGGTCAAGCTGAGCCCGGAGGTTGGGCAGGCGATGATTCACGCGCAGCGTGGCTTACGGCTTTCTCGTTGCTGATCGAGTTGTGTCAGCGAGTATTCACGCGAAGCGTGGCTTGCTGTTCCGACCGCGAAGCGGGCGGTTCGGCGCGATAGCGCGGCTTAGGGACTTGGAGGTAGGGAACGGGGGAAAGGGGGAATGAGGAGCTGAAACACAAGATGGACGGCTTGACAGAGCATCCAGGCACATCATCTGGTGCCACTGATTAAAAAATGAACAGGTTCGGATTATTTTGTTTTCAAATCTAAGCCGCATCCTATCGGCTGCGAAGAATAACGACCTCTTCCAACTAGGCTGTCTGCCAGGCGCTCTTCCTACTGCATTCCGGAGGAATCAGTACTGTGCTGCCCTTCAGACCACACGTTCGACATAGACTAACCAGTGGGCCTGAGGACTACTCGCTTTGTTTTGCTCTCAAATATATAGATCCGACCTGCAAATTTTTTTTCAACTCCCCCCTTTTCCAAAAGCCGACGAACGGTAGTGGTAATTCCAGACCTTTTGAGAAAAACACATACATATCAATATGTTACGCAAGAATGGTTTTTAAGTCGATTTGGCGATGAACGGTCATTGCCTTCAAGGCGTGGTGACCGTCGGTCAACATGACCTGGTGAGGGTAGACCTGACGAAGAAACACGTGAGCGAGCGCAGACTCAGCGACCCAATCTTCAGTTGATTGATGAATCAGTGAGTCGAGAGACAGGCTGAGGAGGATCACGGGGCAGTCTGGACATGATCCAGATCCGGAGATGAAGAGGTTGATTTGTTGTAGCGGACTAGTGAAAGGGGAATCAAAAAACCACAAGATATTGTGGTGGTCAAAAAAAATACACCTACGGTATTCTTTTGTTTTCAAACCTAAGCCGCAGCCTGTCGGCTGCGAACAAGCCGATCTTATCCGGGGCTGGTTGCGGCCACTCGTTCTGGCTACCTGTCTACGCTACTGCCCAGGTTACCTTTGCCGGTTAGATCTAGGTGAAAGTTCACCGAAGGGGGTGTCTGGCAGGGCCTTGCTTTTTCTTTGTCTTCAAATATATAGATCCGACCTGCAAATTTTTTTTCAACTCCCCCCTCTCAACTATTTTTTCGATTGGCGACGAACGGTAACTATTGACAAACTGTCAATACATGGTCATGATCAACATAACGAGTAATGTAGGTGCCCTTTAGGTGGATCTCATCTGTCACGAGCATCTCAGGAATAGGCGTCAATCCGCCTGAAGTTAACAGCTGCCCAGGGTGATCAGCTCTGGGTGCCGAGGCTCAAGGTCTCGGTTAAGGATCAAGCATGACCCCTGACTTTGTTCAGCGGAAAGTGGAGGCATGCCTGGCTCATCTCCAGGCCAGGCAATTGGATTTCGAGCGGGCGGTTCCCAGAAAGACCGACGTGCTTGACCGTGGTGTGATATCGTTGCTCAAACTAACCGGCAAGTTGGCGGGTCATGACATCGTTGTGATGGATGATGGCATGACGGCTATGCGCGCGAGATCACCTGGTAAAAGCCTGGTTCTTATGGAGCAGGCGCTCCCGGAGTTCGTGGTCGACTTTGCCAAAGACTTAGAGCTCGGGTACGTATGCAGCCATCTACAAGAAGCCTTTTGAATGTCAGTGATCAGCTCGCTGAACATGTTGCACGCCAGGCAGAATTCCTCGGTTTGGATGATGAGGAAGAGCAGCTCCTCTGGCGCTATTTTGCTCTAAGGGGTAATGAGACACCGCGCACGGTCATCGATTGCCTGCATCGACTGGGTCAGCTTCAGGCTTATGACATGATAGATGTGCAGGTTCACGCCAGCATGCCTGCCAAATGGGTCAAGCCAGAGGGCTTGCTCAAGCGCTCGCAGGCGCTCAGTCACACGACCCGGTTTACCATTCACGATGACCAGGTCGTGTTCGGAAACTATGAAGACTTGGTCAAGAAACGGCTTCAGCAAGCCCAGTATCAGGCCTTCGAAGCTTTTTATCCGCGACTGACGCAGGCGGATGAGGGTGGCAAACGGGTTTGGCCGGGCAGCGAATCGGTGCAAATCCAGCTGATTGGGTCTGCCCGGCACCTGAACGACCTGATTCGGAATATCGTTGGCGTTTAGCGTCAATAAAAGTGATTGGAAATCGGGTCGCTCCCTCGGTAAAATAACAATCAGTGGGCCATCAATCAGGCCCGTTTTTTATTTCATCGAGAGGTATTGTCAGATGTTGAATTGGGAAGAGGGTCAAGCCACGCAGCTCCAGGAAGATCCCGCCATTGCGCGTGCGCAGGCTCGCCTGGCGAATATGGATCTGAGCGAGGCCAATGCCGAGTTTGAGGGCGAATCGAAGGCACGCGTGCACGTCGGTCAGAAGCAAATGATCAACGCTCGCGCAGATCTCAATCAGCTGGTTCCGTTCAAATACGACTGGGCCTGGCAAAAATACCTGGACGGCTGCGCCAACCACTGGATGCCGCAGGAAGTCAGCATGAGTCGCGATATCGCGCTGTGGAACAGCGAAGATGGCCTGAGCGACGATGAGCGTCGCATCGTCAAATACTCCCTGGGCTACTTCTCCTCGGCAGACTCGCTGGTGGCCAATAACCTGGTGTTGGCCATCTACCGTCTGATCACTAACCCCGAGTGCCGCCAGTACATCCTCCGTCAGGCGTTCGAGGAAGCGATCCACACCCATGCCTATCAGTACTGCGTTGAATCCCTGCGTCTGGACGAGGGCGAGATCTTCAACATGTACCACGAGGTGCCCAGCGTCGCCAACAAGGCTGCCTGGAGCATTGCGCACACGCGCAACCTGAGCGATCCGACCTTCACCACGGGTACGCCGGAGACCGATCAGCAGCTGCTGGAAAACCTGATTGGCTTCTACGTCGTGACGGAAGGCATTTTCTTCTATTGCGGCTTCACGCAGATCCTCTCGATGGGTCGCCGTAACAAGATGATGGGTGTCAGTGAGCAATTCCAGTACATCCTGCGCGATGAATCGATGCACCTGAACTTCGGCATCGACATGATCAACATGATCAAGGCCGAAAACCCTCACCTGTGGACACCCGAGTTCCAGGAAAAGGCTCGCGACATGATCATCGAGGGCACCCTGCTGGAAATCGCCTATGCGCGTGATTCCATGCCGCGTGGCGTCTTGGGCATGAATGCGTCCATGATGGAGGAGTACCTGAAGTTCATTGCCAACCGTCGGGCCATTCAGATTGGCCTGAAGGAGATCTGGCCGGGCATGAACAATCCATTCCCGTGGATGAGCGAGGTCATGGATCTGAAGAAGGAGAAGAACTTCTTCGAGACCCGCGTGATCGAGTACCAGACCGGTGGGGCCCTGAGCTGGGATTAATTCCCCGCCTGTCTAACCTCCAGAAACGGCCCTTCGGGGCCGTTTTTCATGCTTAGCATAAAACCTGCCCGGTGAGGGGTAGGAATTTTCAGAAATTTTTCTGAATTTTGTTGATCCTCTGGCGGCCTCAAGATGTTTAAGCTGAAACCTCATCGTCGAATAGGGGCATCACCATGAGGGACTTTACCCAGTACGTGTTCAGCCAGGTGCAGAAGGATCGCATTGAGGCCTATGTGCTGCACCAGCATCTTGGGAGCTTGGCGGAGACCGCCCGGCAACTGGGTATGACGCGTGACAAGTGCGTCGACTATGTTCGCCTGGGACGGAGGATGTGGGAAAGGATCCAGATTGCGGGTATCGACCCCTATAGCTTGATGCCATTGCGTTGCCTGGGTCTGAGCACGCCTGCCACATGCCTGATCAACCATCTCGGGGTATGGGAGAAAGAGGCTGTACGTGCTGAGATCAGAAGGCAGGGGTCTGATGTGCTTGAGGCGGAGGGGGCGGGGCCTGTGGCGGCTCGCGAGGTGTTTAATTGGCTGGGGGATGAGGAGCCGGGGTGGCTGAAGTACCGCAAGACACCCCAGCAGATCGGGCTGGATCTATAAGGGCGCCAAGAGGCGCCCCGATATCATCACTTCTGGCGAGTGGCGACCAGTGTGATGTCGTCGATGTAGATAACGCGACTGTCCTCATCATCATCCTCATCGAATTCAGCCTCGATTTCCGCCCGGACGTGGGCCTCTATCGCTTTGGCAGAATGAGCCTGAACAAGGTAGAGGGTGTGCTCGTCGTCGTATTCTTTGCGACCCATGCAGGCATAAAGATCGCCGTCAGCGTCGATCACGGAAACTGAATTTGTGAGATTAAACATAATTGCCCCTCTTTTTAATGTATACCAAGTATACAAGAAAATAAGTAGGAGGTCAATTTAAAAACATGACCTGAAGTGTTTTCGGCGGAGGTGCTTCGGGGTTGGATTAATGGCCGCGTGAAACGCCGGGCTGCTGGCATGGTCTGGCACCCAGTGAAAACTCAGCTCGGCAACCGAACACCCCGCGAGGTGACCACGAATACCGCCTAGACGCTGGATCTCGGACTTGCACTCCGGACAGTGAACGGGCCCACGTACGTAGACGTCATCAGAGGGCACCAGGTAGGAATGCTTACAGCGATTTCCGGCGCTGGGGGATCGGGCCACTTTAACCAGGCCGCGCTTGAGTAGTTGCTTGATGAAGGGGTGTCGCGTGCTCATGCAATGGCTGCGGTTAACGCAGATCCCACGAAATTCTCCGTCTTGGCGAATCAGCTGGAGCAGGAGATCGCGAGCGGCTGAAGCATTGCGCTTGGACATGGGGCACCTGTTAGACGAAACCGACCAGTGTTTTTAGCTTATGCGCACTCTCGATAATCGCGCTGAGCGTGCTTGTCACGGCGACGGTAGGCCTTGCCACTGGTTTCAACCCGCTGACGGTAGAGCGGGATCATTACCATGGATTTTGCCTGGCTGGGCTCCTGAGGAGCTTTGTTCGAGTTGTTCTTTTTCATGATCCGCTCCTGAAATGGAAAAGGCCCCGGAAGAGGCCTTTGGGCGAGTTCGGTTTGAACCCTAATTTTATTTTTGATTATATCAGCCAGATATTTTTTGTCAATACTAGAGATTTAAATCAATACCCAGCTGGTAGAGAACGCCTTTCTGCGGATTGTCGGAAGAAGCCAGATCGCAGAGCACCATCTCGCCATTGCCGGAAAGCTGAAGGATCAGGGTAAGGGTCGCATCCTTCGGACGCTGGGGCTTAACCCCGAGCGTCACCATGGCTTGATCGCCGTACTGACTGAGCATGGGCTTGCTACGCATCAGAAACAACTGAGCATTGGGCCTGGACAGCAGGGGCCCAAACGTCGACTCAAGGCGCTGCCCGACGAACTCTTCAGTTTCCTGACGGGCGCGGGCAAAGCCGGTGTCGGCCAGGCCTACCAGGCTGCGATAACCACACTGGCTATCCAGGGCCTGGGGCACCTTCTCGCGCAGGATGTAATTCCAGGTCATGCCGGAGCTGCGTTGCTCGATCCACTGGCTGACGATCTCACGGGCCGATGACTGTGCATGGCGGGTGAGCGCTTTTTCATAGTCGGCGGTGGCAGCAAGCACGGGACTGAATAAAAAAACAGCCATAATTGCGGCTAGCACGGGCTTCTTCATGACGGTTCCTGATTGACATATATTGCATGTCAATTTATACTCAAAGCTATCTGATTTCAACCCAATGAGGTTTGTCATGCGCCATATTTTCAGTGTTTCTGCTCTTGCTGCCGCCCTGTTGCTGACTGGCTGCGCGTCTGGCGGAAATTACGGTTCGTACCAGCAGCCAACCCGGATTGAGACGGCACGTGTCGTCAACATCCAGCAAGTGGCAACCGGTGGTAGCTGGGGTTATGGCGCAGCCATTGGTGGTGCAGCAGGCGTACTGACGGGTGGTGGGCACTCCACCGAGTCGAAACTGGTGCGTGGCGCACTGGGTGCGCTGGCCGGTGCCGCCATTAACAAGGCCTTCACCGCAGGCGCTCAAGACAATATGGTGATGGTGCAAACCCGCACCGGCCTTACCCTCAATGTCAAACATGACTCGCGAGACCTGGTTCCCGGCGATTGTGTGCAGGTGGAGACTCGCTTCAACGGTGATGTCAAGCTATTTCGAACCAGCGCTACCCAGTGCTCCTTTTAAACGGACATGAATGATGAACAGCAGCACCCTGCTCTGTAAATTAGTCCCCAACGGGGATATTCCTGAAGGCACCACCGCCACCTTTGATTCGGAAGGGCGTCTCATTGTGGCCGACGTTAATCCCGGCTATCGATTGCCTGACGAGTTCAGCATCGAAATCGAGGAGGGCGTTTATGTGGTCGTCGTGCGGGACGAGCAGGGTTATGTCGTCAATGAAGATGACCGGGAATTCTTCGTTTCGATGGTGTTTGGCTGATGAGTACTGAAGAACTGCAACGCAGGCTGATGGTTGAGCTTTCCGAGCTCGCGCAGAATCTGATGCTAGTGGGTTATGAATCCAGCAGCTCCCGGATCTCCCATGAAAATGGTGACATGACCTTTCGTGGATTTTCCGGCACGGTGGTGATCACCAAGCAGGGTGAGCTGCTGGTATCGGATAAAGGTCAGCTGCTGTTCAGGACTAAGCGCGCCCAGGGCGGTGTCGATGAATCCCTGATTCAGCGGCTGAAGCGATTGAACAAAGAGCTGCTGGATATTTACGAGCAGCAAGTATTGAGCGGTGATTAGGATGAAACGACTCCTTCTCTTGGTGATTGTTGTTGCTCTAGGCGTGGTGGCTGCTTATCAGCCTGCTCGCGATTCCGCTATCGCCTACGGCAAAGTGGCCCTGAGTGCCATGAATGCCGGGATTGTTGCGACAAGGGCCGCGATGAACAGTGATCTTGAGCAATGCCAGAATGGCAGCAAAGAGCAGCGTATTGCCTGCACCAAGCGTCACGAGGCGGCCCTGGATAAGCTTCATCCTGACATGGACAGTGCGGGTCAGCAAGACAAGCTGTATAAGGCCATGGAGCAGTAATCATGAGCAGTTCGATGGCCATTGGTAAGCAAGTACTGCGCAAGCACCTGGCGGATGTGTTTGCTGAGGTTGCTTGCTACAGCACGACCGAGGCCAATCGTCTGATGGACAAGTATGTGAATTACCGCCAGGCGCTGAATAATCCGGAGCATACCTTCTGGAAGGAAGAGGCTCACCGCATGCTGACCGAGGCGAGTCAGGTGGAATTCGGCCTGCGTCTCGAAGCGGAAAACGTTCACGAGCAAGAAGACGACGTAAGTTTTTCACTCCACTGAGTGGATCTGATCATCGATGGGGCGCCTAAGGGCGCCTTATTTGTCGGCAAAAAAGGAGAATCACGTGAAAAAAGTACTACTGGGGATTGTGCTGGGGTGGGTGGCTTGCTTGGGGGTTGCTCAGGCGGAGTATGCGGGCAGCTTCGACTCGGCCAAGCGAGAAGTCTGGCAGGTCTACAAAGACAACCGCTTTGATCAGTACTGCGGGTGCCCGCTGGGTTCTCGCAATGCGCCGGATCTGGCCGCCTGTGGCTATGAGCCGCGCAAAAATGCCAAACGGGCAAGTCGCACAGAAATCGAGCACGTGGTGCCCGCTGAGAACCTGGGCCGACAGTTTGCTTGCTGGCGACAGGGTGGCCGGGATTTTTGCAATGCCACCGACCAAGCGTTTCGCAATGCGCACAACGATCTGCACAATCTGATGCCGGTCGTGGGTGAGGTCAATGGAGACCGCAGCAATTTCCGCTTTGATGAGCTGAGCCAGGGCTATGGCCAATATGGACAGTGCCAGTTCAAGGTTGATTTTGCTTCTCGCCGGGCCGAGCCACCACCTCACCTGAAGGGTGATATCGCCCGGATCCATTTCTACATGCGTGATCAGCATGGCCTGCGCCTGTCGGGAGCTCAAGAGAAGCTACTGGGGGCCTGGAGTCGTATGGATCCGGTCAATGACTGGGAGCGCATCCGCGACCAGCGCATCGCCGCCATCCAGGGCAATAGCAACCCCTATGTAACAGGCGGGCAAAGTAGTTCTTCGCCTGATCAACCTGCCGCTCCTGTGTTTGCAGCGCCAGCACCAGCGCCTGCTGTCATTCCGGCGCTGAGCTCCGGATCTTCGTCGGAACAAGCTGGTTATGACTGTTCGAGAAAGACCTGCTCGGTCATGACGTCCTGTGCTGAAGCTCAGCATAAATTGAACAGTTGTGGTCAGCGCAGCTTGGATCGAGATGGGGATGGCGTGCCCTGTGAGGCGCTTTGCCAGTAGCGATTTCAACCCTTTTTTAAAGAAGACGCGGCGAATGCCGCGTTTTTCATTTCAAACGCATGTATTGACACTGGCAATGCATTGCTTTTAAATGGGTTTTTAGTGTGCCAAGCATGGCGCGCTCTGAATGTCATCAAACAACATGAGGAATGCCATGTGCGACTGTTTGAATTTCCTGCAAAAAAGCTAGTACTGGCGATGGCCGCCTGTTTTATGGTCAATGGCTGCACCAGCACCGGCCAATTCGGCGCCACCGAAGCCTTCTCTCCACTCCAGTCCGCTGTTAAGGCCACCTCTGTCATGGAGAAGGGCTTGTCCGCCTCTCGCCTGGATCACATCGCTAGCGAGCTAGATCGTGCTCTAGAAAGTGCACATACAGCAAAAGCTGAGAAGGTTAAAAAATCACCGGCTTATCTAGTAGACGCCATTGCTCATGCCATGGGTCACGATCAGCAGAAAATAAAACCAGCCGTGGAGCAGATCCGCAAGAGTGCAGAATTGCATGACGTTCCGCCAACACTACTGGCGGCGCTGATTCATCGCGAGTCAGGCTTCAAACACGGCCTAGTGTCTCGGGCTGGTGCCGTGGGCTTGTCTCAGATTCTGCCCAGGGTTTGGGCAAAGGAATGTGCCGGGCTGCGTACCATGCCAGGTAATGTCGACTGCGGCGCCAAGGTTCTGCGTCATTACTACGAGGACGGGGGTAGTTGGGAAAAGGCCCTGGCTTATTACAATGTCGGGCCTGGGGCTTATCAGCGCAGTGCTCGATCACGTGCCACTGGCTCTAGCTTTGCCCGCCAGGTGATGCAGGGGAAGGGCAAGATTGAGATGCAACTGTCCCAGCTGAATGAAAAAAGCCCGCGATAGCCTAGCCGTTGGGGAAATCTGTTGAAAGATTCCCCGATGGCCAGCGACTACAGACCCTAGAAGCAAAAATCCCCAGAGAAGATATTTTCTGCTGGGGATTTCTGTTTTTTGGCTTTCAGATCATAGTGTTAGCGATCTGCATCAACAGATTAAGCCAACACCTTGCGCGATAGCGGGCTTTTTCTTGCGGTGCGTTTACTTGACCAGGGTGAAGGAATTCCGCCGCTTTTCGGTAGTTTCCTTCTCTTTTTCAGCCCTCTGCCGCTCTCGACGGTCATCCTCAACCTTCACTCGTTTCATCAAGAGGTTTTTGGTGGCTTCCTGGAGAATCGGGCCCACCTCCCTGATGCTATTGTTCAGGATGTTGAAGGACTCAAGCATCGATTGAACGGTAAGGGTGATGCTTTCTGAGTTCTCGGTTTTAATGAGCTCATGGGCAGTCAGCAGGCTGTATTGGCCTGGATCGATAATCTCGCCCTCATCGTATTGAGCCGCCACGGACTTGCTTCTTGGCAAGGCGTCGCCATCATCAAGGTGATCCATGATGTCGGAATCATCGGCAAGCACCTTGCAATCAATCTCGATGCGCTCCATGACGTACTCGATTTGCCGAGAAATCTGGGTCACTGTATCGAAGAGCTTGACGAAGGCGTGGAGCAGCTCGGCATGCAGCGGAGCTATTTGAACCAAGTGGGAGATGACACCCTTGTCAATCACGAGGTTGGCTTTGTTGTTCTCCAGCTCAGAGAGCTCGTACTTGAAGTCACCAAGGATAGGTTCCAGCAGAGCCATTTGCGATTTAATCAGCTTCAGCGATTCGGTAGCATCAGGCATGCCATCAACGAGTGAGCCCCGGATATCCGAAATCTCATCGTTAACCGAGGAGATGTAGTTTTTAGCCAAATCGGTCGAGCGCTTATGAAGCTCGTGGATGAAGATATTGCCATGCTGAGGCGGATTAATTCGGGTGAGGCGCAGGTTTTCTTTGTGCTGAAGCCACAGGGTTTCCGACTGAGTCAAGACGCAAGGGTGAAAGTTAGGCATTAGGCACTCAATCCAGAGCTAATTTTAGGGCATCCATGCGAGGGATGTCTTGTTGGGCGAAATCATACCCATCTTGCAATATCAGGTCAATCGGAAAATTGGTTTGTGGCTCAGGGCCTTATCGGCTGCGGGCTGTAGGGCTTGAGGCGGCTTTCAAAAATAAATTTCAGGGCGATAGGGTGAAAAAGGTCAAAGGATTGACTGAATTTACCCGCATTAAAATCAGGGCCAATTTTTCGACGGAAGGACGCATTGGTCATTCTGTGAATCGCTGTGCATTTTTTTTCAACGCCATCAGTGATCTGCATCGGTATTTCAGAAAAATAGTTGACAGGGTGAGGCAAAGCTGACTTATTATGGTTGTCAATAAATGCCTAACAATGAGATAATTAGGCAACGGCAAACGCCATTACCTGAGGAAAATTCCATGTCCACCAAGCTTGAAATCAACAGCAAAGACCAAGAAAAGAAGCAAACTGTCTATATTGACATCTCCGAGAGCGAGGGTCAGTTCCGCGCCATGATCAAGGAAGTCCTGGATGGCGTATCCCAGCCGGTGCGCATGGGCTATCTGGATTTCATCGGCAGTGGCGACAATCAGTTCATGACCATCCGCGCCCCCATCCGCAAGAAGGCAGCCGACGGTAGTTTTGAAACCCGCGCTCGCCAGAAGGACGGCAAGTTCCTGGACGCCAAGGGCAAGCCGGTTGAAACCGAAGCTGAAGCCGGTCGTGAGTACGTTTACATGACTCAGACCAATGACCCGAGCAAGCTGGTCTATGGCCAGGTGGCTACCCTCAACGTGAAGAACACCAAGGCCGACGGCACGCCGACCGCCATGACCATCATCAGCGCCAAGGTCTACAGTGACGATGAAGCTCTGAACGCTGAGCGTCTGAGCTATAAGATGTCGAAGCTGGACAAGACCAGTCCGGATTACGGCACCATTTCTGCTGAGCTCAAGGATCTGCGCAAGAAGACCGGTGCCTGGCACAATTTCTTCATCAATGCTGGCGCTGAGATCCTGCGCAGCAAGGGTTTTGAGGTTCGCGTCAAGGAGCGTGAAAACGCCCCGTCCCACGGCTGATCCAGCACCAGCACCCCAGAAGGCCCGCAGTGCGGGCCTTTCTTTTGGTCACAAACCCTGAGCAAGCCTCTGACGCGGTCAGAAAAGTCTGGCGAGCTCTCTGAATAAAAGAATTTTGGGTATTTCGTAAAATAGTTATTGACACCGGAGTATAGGATCACTATACTTTGAATCATGGAAGGGCGATGACCCTCCCAGCCACCAAAACAACGCGAGGAAATACCGAATGAACCGTCAATTCGCTGAAGGCAACCTGGTCTCCGCTGCCTCCATCATCAGCAACAAAAATGGCCGCGATATCCTGAACTTCGTCGTTGCCTGCAACGAAGGCAAAGACGCCAGCGGCAAAGATATCGTGGAATACGTTCCGGTGTCGGCCTACGGCAAAACTGGTTTCGCCGACAACCTGAAAGAGTTCCTGGCCAAGGGCACTGGCGTTGCCGTGATGGGCAAGCTGGTCTACGGCAAGAACGAGAAGGACAATACCGTCTACACCAACCCGCGTATCGAGCTGCAAGGTCTGCGCAACATCCGTCTGGTCGGTGGCAAGGTTGCTACCTCCGCTGCTGCCGCTTCGGCCAGTGATGTACCGTCGGACGTCGCCGCTCAGGCTGCTGATGCTGCTGCTGATGCCGCTGCTTCCGCCTCCGGCCTGCCGGCACCGAGCACCGACAGCTTCGATGACGACATTCCCTTTTGAGGATGCGTCCCATTCTCATCTAGTTTGATGTGAATGTAGCAAACCACACAAGGGGCCGCAAGGCCCCTTGTCGTTTTAGTAGAAGAATCAATATTTTAGAGAGGGTGCTGGAATGAGCGAACAAGATCTGAAGCCGTGGGAAAAAGCCCAGGCTGCCAGAAAAGCTCGATTGGAATCGGGAGAAGCGGTGCAGTCTGTACGCCTGAATCCCATCGAGCGCGCCCGCCTGAAGCCCAAGAGCAAGAGCCTGGCGATCAAGGCGATGTGTTACCACTGTGTCGGTGGTGAGCAGGCGGTTCAGACCATTCGCCACTGCACCAGCACCACCTGCCCGTTGTATACCGTACGGCCTTATCAGGTGGGCTCCAACGATGATGCTGATGATGCCGATGATGTCGACGTTGTAGAGCTGGACGCCCAAGGAGAAGAGGCATGAGCCTGACCTCCATGGATGACCGCACGCTGACGTCGATTGCCTTGCGCCAATGGGCCAACTACATCGAAACCGGTAGTGTCACCTTGTGCGCCGAGGATCTGAAGAACATGGGCAAGGAAGCGCCCAGGCCGTTGGATGAGCACCAGCGTGCGCTGGTCACGCGCTTGCGTGCACTCGCAGGCCGTGCCATGCAGAATGGCATTAAATAATATTGACACCGCGCCACTGGTTGTTATGATCAGTGGCCTGAATCAAGAGGAATTGAGATGTCCAAGAAGATCGAATTGCGCCTGGGCCGTGCCCACAAGGTGGTTGAACGCCTGACTCGTGAGCTCGGTTCGCGCACTCGCATGCTGAGCCTGTCACTGTCGCCGATGCGCATGCAGGCGCCTGAAGATGCTGAAGCGCGCATCACCCGTCGTCGTGACGAAGTCGGCGAAGGCCTGGCTGAGGTGGTCAAGCTGCGCGAAGCGCTGCTGGCTGTCCGCGTGGCCGTGGCAGAAAAGAACAGCGAAGTTGGCATTCATGCCCTGCTGGCCAAGGAGGCGGTGCTCAAGGGTGAGGTGGCCACGCTCAGTGAGCTGGTGGACGCTGCCAACCTGAGCCATGGTATCGACCTGGTGAGCCTGCCGGGCGCATTCGAACGAATGGCGGCCTCTGGCAATATGCATATGCAGCCCTCGGTCAATGTGGCTACCGAAAGCCTCTATGCTCAGCTGAGCAAGCAGCTGGAAGTGGCCCGCGCCCGCCTGGATGCCATGGGCGATGAAATCAACGATCTCAATTCCAGCTCCAAGATTAGCGTCGAGCTGGATGACAAGGTGGCGGCCCTGATCGGGCTGTAAGACAGGAGAGGGGTCGGGGCTGCGCCTGGAGCAGTCCTGATCGGTTTGACTCCGTGCGAAGATCCAGGCGGGGAGCCAATGACTACTGGCTGCTGTCTTTGGGGAACCTACTTATTGGCCTTCTGGCCGGTCACTGGTTGTAAGCCCCTGACGCGAATCCCGATGGTTACAAGTTTTTGTCGTTAGTCAACTTTCCCTGGCCGCTCATTGAGCGGCCTCTTCGTTTCTGAGCTGAAAATATTTTTCCAATTTCGTAAAATAAATATTGACACCAGAGTATAGGATCACTATACTTTGAATCATGGAAGGGCGATGACCCTCCCTGACACCAAAACAACGCGAGGAAATACCGAAATGAACAAAACTCTCCTGACTGGCAACCTGGCCGCTGACGCTCGCATCAACTCCGTCAACGACGACACCGACGCTGTCAGCTTCACCGTCGTGACCAACGATGGCTACAAAGGTCAAGACGGCAACTGGGTCGAGCAGCCCGAATTCCATGACTGCACCCGCTTCGTGCAGAAGGGCAAGGGCACCAAGCTGGCCGAGATCCTGACCAAGGGTCGTGGCGTGGAAGTCGAAGGTTCGCTCAAGAAGAGCAAGCCGCGCACCGGCAGCGATGGCAAGGAATACCACAACTGGTTCATCCGTGTCGACGAAGTCAAGCCGACCACCAAGCCGAAGGGCGCTGGCGAGGCTGCTGCCGAGTAATCTCGGTAGTCATGAAAGGGGGTGGCGCAAGCCGCCCCTTTTTATTGAAAACTCCTGTTCGAAGAAGGATGTGACATGAGCAAAAAGCAAATCGATGCCCTCGCCGATGAGTGGCTGTCTGGTGACCAGAGCAAGCGCACCAGCATTCAACAGAAGCTCAAGGGCTCCACGCCCCTGAATGCCCTGCTGGATGCCATCAGCGAAAAACTCAACGCGAAGGCGTGATATTGCCAGCGCGCTGAACACCAAGGGCCCTTCTGGGCCCTTTTCTTTTGTTCGCAAATTCAAAAATGAGGCCTTAGGTGTTAGTTTTGCCAGGGCTGGAGGCGTTCTGGGCCTTGTTGCAGGGCGGGTCGCCATCTTCCCCTATGGGGGATTGGTAACACCCTGATTGGCAAGGTTTTTTTCTTATAGCGGATTGACATTGAAGTATAGTGATTCTATACTCCAAGTCAGGCCAGGGTAAAACCGGGTCTTGCGAAATACAGACTTTTGCGCTTTGGCCTGCTGAGTTGGGCGAAAGCGCTGTTAGACAAGTCCTCCGCGTTGGACTGGTCTTTGAGCCCCTTCTAGGGGCTCTTTTTTTTGTCTATCGAAAATAATTTCATAAATAAGTATTGACACTAAGGGTAAAGATCACTAGTATACAAAGTGTGCTGAGGATACAGCCGAAAGCAAAACCCAAGACCAGAAAACGCATAACGAGGAACGAAAAAATGAGCACCACCAAACTGACCGAATACCAGTCCCTGAATGCTCAGCTGAAAAAGCTGGCTGAAAAGCAGAGCGCTCTGGAAGCCGAAGTGAAGCCGCAACTGGACGTGCGCGACAAGTGCGTGGCCCTGGCTGCCGAAATCAACATGCCGCTGTCGCTGCTGGTCTCCATGCTCGCCGACCTGACCAAGGGCGAGAAGAAGCCGCGCAAGGCCCACAAGCCGCGCGACATGAAGGTCTACGTCAACCCGCAGACCGGTGATCGCATCGAAACCAAGGGTGGCAACCACAAGCAGCTGAAAGAGTGGAAAGCTCAGCACGGCGCCGAAGTGGTTGAAGGCTGGCGCGTCACCGCTGCTTAAGCGGTTAACGAGAAAAAACCCCTGGCTTGTCCCAAGGCGTTGGCTTAATCTGTTGATGCAGATCTCCAACACCTTGATCTGAAAGCCAAAAAACAGAAATCCCCAGCAGAAAATGTTTTCTCTGGGGATTTTTGCTTCTAGCCCTGATGCAACCTGG
>JACCDZ010333172.1_pt1 | contig 57763 bp, 37 predicted proteins | sample 7449551 | NCBI WGS metagenome assembly JACCDZ01 (sample SAMN15323452, study PRJNA562643) | freshwater metagenome | isolation source: river surface water | place: USA:Blue River Watershed | collected 2017-08-18 | reverse complement strand
TAAGGCATCTGATACGATAAAAAACCACATCATTAATTTACCATAACTTGCTCCCATTGGCTCATTTCCGCCTCCCCAAGTTTTTTCTTCACTATTTGCAGTAGTAACTGTAGCTCCCATAAAAAGTAATTCGTTAAAAAGTTCCCAAATTTACGTTTTTTTCTTATTTAAAGAAAAATAAAAATAAAAATAAATATACCCAAAGAATATCTAAAAAGTGCCAATACATCGCACCTAGTTCAATTCCAAGAGTTTGTGTTGAATTGTATTTTTGTTTAAAATGATTATAAATTATAATTAAAAGCGAAATTATCCCACCTGCAAGGTGTAATAAGTGCATTAACGTAACAATATATAGAAAAGTAGTTGTGATTGAACTTGCTTGACCGGTGAAATAATATCCGTCTGCAACTATTTGCCCAAAACCTGCAAATTGTAAAATCACAAATAAAATCCCTAAAACTAATGTAGCTAAGAGCATCAAAGTTGTCTGGCCATGATTATCCTTTTTTATCGCTTTTTTTGCCAAAAAGAAGGTAAGACTACAACTTATAATAACAATTGTACTCCAATAAAATGCTGTTGGTAATTGAAAATCTTTCAACCAATCTGCTCTTGATTTACTTACAACAAATGCGCTAGTAAGTCCAGCAAACATCATTGTCATACTGACCATAGCAAACAACAAAATCAATTTAGCCGAACGCTCTTTTTTAATTTTTTCTTCGTCTTTTATCACTGTAGTATCCATTCCTATCATAAAAATTTGTCAAATATATAAACTAATTGTAAAAGTGTTATGTACGAAACACTTACTAACATTAAAGTCCTTGCTGCTTTTGCGGTTCTTAACTTGTACAATCGAATTGCATAAAATAACATCCAAAGTCCAAGCAAAAATACAACAACTGCTGCAATTGGCGTTATGTATAATTGCCCCGTATAACCTAATACTGGCAATAGAGACGTAACAATTAACCAAAGCGTATACAAAATAACTTGCAAGGCTGTTCCTTTATCTTTCTTTCCTGTAGGTAACATAAAGAAACCTGCCTTTTCATAATCTTCATAAAGAAACCATCCTATCGCCCAAAAATGAGGAAACTGCCAAAAAAATTGTATCAAGAATAAAGTTCCAGCTTCAATTCCGAAATTATTTGTCGCTGCAACCCATCCTAACATGAATGGTATAGCTCCCGGAAAGGCTCCAACAAAAACCGATAAAGAAGTTACTGTTTTTAAAGGAGTATATAAACTGGTATATAAAAAAATTGAAATTGCTCCAAACATGGCCGACTTAGGGTTGATTGTATATAGCAAAACAATCCCTAAAATGGTAAGTAAAACAGCTATTAATAATGCTACATTAGGCTGCATTCTGCCTGATGGGATTGGCCTGTTTTTGGTTCGATCCATCAAAGCATCTAGGTCTTTTTCAATTACTTGATTGAATGCATTAGAAGCACCAACCATACAATACCCTCCAACAATTAACTTAACTAGCACTCCTATATTTAATGATGCAAAATCAGCCACACCAAGTAAAAAACCCGCTATAGACGAAAATACCACACTAACCGCAAGACCTGCTTTAGTTATTGCTTTGAAATCAAAATAAATAGCTCTGAGTGAAATTGTATTCAATGTATTTTGTGTAAAAACTGGTGCAAAGATACAAATAAGATTATGGAATCAAGAGCAAGAAAAATAGATTTTTTACAAATATATTATCAGAAAAATGATTATTTATTTTGCTTATCAAAAGTGAAATACAAGTAGATACTAAGTGCAAAAATAAACAATTCAAAAACTCCTAATGAGTAAATAATTCCAATAGAATCTGCCAAAAAACCGAGTAATACGGCCGGAATTCCAAAACCAATATAACCAAAAAACATATAGCCTGATACCGCTCTTGCTTTTTGAACACCACCCAAATCTGCAATCAGTGCTAAACCTCCTTGATAACTAAATCCATAAGCTGCCAAACCGATACATGCTGTACCAATTAACACTACTGGCAACAAGCCAAAATACGACCCTAGTATTACAATACCGAAACCAATAGGAACAATCGCAAAACCAATTTTTAAACTAGTTTTTGGGGCAAATCGTTTTCGAATAATCGGTTGTAAAAAACCTCCAGTCCAGTTAATTAATACCAAACAAAACCCTGCATAAGCCGTAAGTCCAAAGGTGGCTAATTGTGTTGGAATTATAGCAATAACAACCCCTGTTGTTGCCCAACAAATAGCAATTGATAAATTAATTGGAAAAGATCCTTTAGGGAAATAGGGTAATCGAACTAATGAACCTCCAATTGGAGGTAATTTTGGCAGAAAAAAAGTCATTACCAATCCCAATATTGTAATACCTACCGCAATAAAATAGGTAAATGGCAAATACGAAAAATGAATAAGCAATGCAATACTGGTCATAAATGCACCTCCGCTAAACCCAATTGCTGTAGCCATCGATGTTGCGTTTGCTGCACGAACAGATGCTTTAGAATCTGAACCAAGTAGCTCTGCGATATAGGCCGTTCCAGTTCCCATACTTAACGCCAATGCAACTCCTTGAAAAAAACGCGCAAAAATCAACGCATAAACTGTTGGAAAAATAGTGATGGTTAGATTTGAACACAAGGCTAAAAAAAGACTAAAAATCAAAATTGGTTTTCGCCCTATTCTATCTGAAACTCCACCTAAAAAAACATAACAAGGGAGCATCCCTAAGATATAAGCTGACAAAACTAAAGCTGTTTGTCCATTGTTAAATCCTGCTAACTCGGCATACGGTCGAAATAAAGGCATCGACAAATTCACTGCCAAGGTAATCAAAAATAACGCAAATGATATTATTACAGACGGTTGTAATTTCATACTTTGTTTATAAAAAAATCCCACCTAAGTGGGATTTGTTACATTTTCTATGCTTTTTTGTTTCTTATTTGCTTGTTCACAAAAACTAGTATAAAAGCTAGTAATGCTCCAGAAAAATTAGCCAAAACATCAAAAAAATCTCCGTTTCGAGTAGTTGTAATACGAGATTGAAGTAGTTCTATACCAATTCCAAAGAATAAAGAAAAAAATACTGCCCCTACTAAAAGCTTTATTTGATTTTTCTTTTTGACTTGGTTTTTAAAAAACAAAAACCAAAGTGTCGTGAAAACAAAATGAAAAAAAGCATGTGCTAACTTATCAAGATTTGGAATACTAACCGAGGGTATATCTGAGGATGGTACCAAACAAAAATAGGCTACTAGTACTGTCCAACAGAATGCAATCCAAAAATATAGATTTTTAAGCACCAATCAACTCTTTGTATTCCTCATTTGAAAGAAGAGAAGCTACTTCTCCTAAGTCAGCTACTTTAACTTTAATCATCCACCCTGCTCCATAAGGATCAGAATTCACACTTTCAGGAGCGCTTTCTAATGCGTCATTAAATTCAATAATTTCTCCCGATAAAGGTAAAAACAAATCAGAAACCGTTTTTACAGCTTCAACAGTTCCAAAAACCTCATCTTTTGCTAATGTTTGATCTAGAGTTTCTACTTCAACATAAACAATATCACCCAATTCTTTTTGAGCGAAATCAGTAATTCCAACTGTAGCAACATCTCCATCAATGCTAACCCATTCGTGATCTTTTGTGTACTTTAAATTTGCAGGTATATTCATAATATGCGTATATAAAATTAATTATTGAATTTTAGAGGACAAATGTAACATCTTCGTTCGAAATTTGAATTAGAATTGAAAATTAATTTCCAAAATTGTAACGTAATGTAAATCCAGAACGAATATTCGTTAAAGGAAAAGTAGTCGATACAACCGCTTTTGAAAAAGAATGATCATAATAAAAAATTGCAGTTAGGTTTTTACTGAACGAATAATCAGCTGTGAGTTTTAAAGTCCATATGTTTTGACCTGCAGCTAATTGGTTCTTGTTGTAATCCAAATACCTAACTATAGTTTGATTATCTCTCAAAGAAATATCCGCTTTTATATTAATATCACTTTTAATAATACCCGTAGGGTTATCTGCTAATCGTGATGAAAAAATAACATCTTTAAATCGGTAACCTAAACCTATGACATACTCAACACCTTTAACCTCTGTCAATAAATTATTATCAAAACTCATCGACAACGCTCTATCTTTTTTAATTTCTGTTAAAACTTTTAAAGAATTTTTTAATTCAAAATCAAATCGAACTAATGGACTAAATTGTTCCACTAGGTTAATATTAGACATGATAGTTGAATTGAAGAAATTACCGTTTTTATCTACTCCGCTAGGATCTTTATCAAATTCAAAATTAGATCGAAATGCGTTAATAGTATACGAAGCTCTGTAATTATGTTGAAGCGAAACGCGTTTGAAATTGTTTTTAAAAAACTCAAATTTCATGAATCCGTTATACTTTAAAGACCAATTGGGTAATGGTATACTCTTGAAAATTCCTAATGATGTGCTAGCTGCATTTTCGCCAGAATACGCTGCTAAAAAAGCAGGTAATAATACTGCTTGATTGTTTTTTCCAAAACCTTTTGGAAAACCGTCCTCACTAATATTTGCAGGATTGGTTATATCTATACCTCGCTGAGTTGCCAATCGATTAGCTACAATTAACCTGTTTTCTCTAAAGTCATCAAAAGCCGCTGATGAAACTGCATCACTTGTTAAAAAAGAAGTATTGATTAACACTGTCGAAATAGAAAAAATCCCAGAGCTATAGGGCGATCTTGAATTATAATTTCCGCTTGTAACATCATATTGCTCTGAAAAATTCTCTGAATAGGAACGGTCTAGAGTTAAATCAATCTTCAGATCAGGAAATAAATCAACATTAGCCGAAGCTTTGAAAATTTTATTTTGAACTTGAGTGAAATTCTGATTAAATTCAGGATAATTAGTCAACCATCCATTTTTGGCAGCTTCATATCGAACATCATCTTGACTACCAAATACAAAACCTAAAGTAGGTTTTGAAGTTCCAAAAAATCCAATTCCAGGTGTATAACCTGGCAAAACTGTCCCGCTATTAAGCGTGTAATTCATTTGAACATTTTTTAAACTTGTCAACACTCCAATTAATCCATCCACAAAAGGACTAGACTGATTTTGAGGCGTATTTGACTTCACTATTTTCTCCCCTGGTTTTGGTGAAACAACAGGTTTTGGTCTTGAATTTACATTATTTTGGGATTTGGTCACGCCTAAATAACGGTACAAACTCTCCATGTTGAAAGTTGCATTTAGATTATTTGAATTGGCGTTTTGAATCGTGTTTCCCAAATTGTAAGAGTTGTTTCCTATTTCAATTTTTGATAATGCTTCTGATGCTCTTTGCCAACTATAATCTGCCGTGTAAGAATACGTTGCTTTTACGAAACTAAAAAGAGGAATTTTGTTAATTGGCAGCTCATAATTGACCACTATTTGTTGCTGATGCTGGTTTGGAGTACCAATATTCCAATAATCATCCCAAACCGTTAGATCGTTTTTTGATGTGTTATCTGGGTTCAAATAACTTTTAACAATATTACCAGAAGATGCAGAGTAATTCAATTTTAACGATTTTGATAGGTTATAATTGAATCCATACTGATAATTAAACGCATAGTTGCGTCTATACAATGCATCAAGTCCAATTCCTTCCACACCTTCGACTTGTCTGAATTGTTGACGGTTATACTGCCGTACAATATCTGAATTGAAAGATATATTTGCCGGTAAAAAATTAAAATTAAAATCTTGAAGTAATTTCCAATAATTACTTTTTTTCATGAAACTGGCTTTTTTAAACGGCTCTAATGGTTTCGAATTAAAAGCATAGGAAAAATCAACCGAAGTAGTTACTTGCTGATCGGAATAGTCTTCAATTTCAAAATCATGACGCTGCACTTCATTGATAGATTGAGAAAAAGTGAAATTTTCTGGATCATACAAATGCGATTTACTTTCTGGGTTTTTCTCTTTACGAACCCCGATAAAATTAATACTTGTTCGTTTTGTATAATCTATTGCTCGATTGCGAATGTTATCTTTTCTTGCCGCATCAGTCGTGTTATCTAGCAATTGATTAAGTTTAATATCTTGATTAAACGGGTCGTATTCTGGAGTAATGATTTCTTCGGCAACACCATAATTGAATGGTAAATTTACTCCCCATTTTTTAGGTAATAATTTTCCTAAATTCAAATTAGTTACAATATTATATTGCTGAATATCTTCCCTATCTCTTTCGTTTGGTCCCTGCTCCAAAGTACCAAAACCAATCGTGCTTTTCTTTCCCGAAGCCGAAATAGTTGCAAAATCAGCCATATTGGAATCGATATTTAAAATAGCGGCCATTCCGCCATTATTATCCATATCCGCCAGACGAAGTTCATTAAACCATACTTCTCCTTTGATACGTCTTGAATCTTCATTACTTTTAACACCCACCATTAATGTTCGCACCAACCCAAAATTTGGATTTCCCTTAATTCCAAGGCGGAGTTTATTAGGTTTATTAGCTAATTTAGGATCCAATTCCTCTTCATTTTGATAATAAATTCCATCTTGAGGCAAAGTAGTTGGATCAATACTCATGGATTTAATCTTCAATTTGGTCAACAAATCCAAAGCTAAGTCAATTTGATTCTCCTCTGGCCAAACCACTTCTGGACTCAAAGGCGAACAATTAGAATTAGCTGACGAAGAAGGCAAGGTAACTTTTAACGGAATCTCGATTTGATAAAAATTTTGCGTAAAATCATTTCCGATCCGAATAAAACCAATCATTTGATTGTCACGAATAGCAATTTCGTTAGGTAAGGATTCTGCATGTAAAAACATTTTCAATTTATTAAATTGACGCATATCCACACTTACATTTTTAAACACCCCTCTTGCATCTCCAGATTCCAAACCATCTCCGGCAACTCGTAACGAAAGTGATTGTTCGTCCTGATTAACAACTGTATTGTTATTATATAATTGTTCTCTTACTACTCCTGGAGGAGTAATATAATTGATTGGACATCTTTCATTATTTTGCTGAAGATTCACAGCTAGCACATCTAAATCGGTATTATCATCATCGACATTAGTATCGCGACTGTCCAAAGTATTTGCATAACGTCTCCATTCTCCTCGAACTAAATCTAAAGCTCCAAAACGAACTGTTAACTGACTGCTAAAACCAGTCATAAATAATCTCATAAAACGAATGGATCTAAAATCTGAGATACTCCCTATAGTATTTTGAGGTTGAAAAACAGGAATTTTAAATTGAATCCAACGCGCTTCTGTAGTCCCTCCATTGGGTAATTCAACTTGGGTATTTCTAATATCGGTAATAAAATTTTGTCCTACTTGCATCGATGGCTCGATAGCAACACTATATTCATAATACGCATTAATAGTATTCATCGTATTATCCCTATTGATATCTTCTACATCTGGAAAAGTAGTCGAACCTCTATTAGGTGTATCTACTGAAACGGCTGAATTTCCATCAGTCCCATTGTAATTTTTGTATCGGTTAATTACATCCCCAGATGCATTTAAATAATAATTATAATCATCTGCCGCTGGATCTGTTTCTGTTGAAAAATTTGAATAGGTTGCTGCTTCGTCATCGTTTTTCAATCCATCTAAACCAATATCTTGATTCGTTCTATTGTTTGCATTAGAATCAAAAGTGTAAATTAACGATTGAGATGCCGGGACATTTCCCCATATAGGTCTTGGATTAGCCAATAGTTGATCTGGCCCTAATCCATTTTCATATTGTTTTCGACCATCTTTTAATACATCTTCTGAAATTTCGCCCAGATTAAAATAAATTTTACCTGTATTTGAAGCAGGTGAAGCTCCTTGCCCAACATAAGGATCTAACACCCAAAATTGGATATATTCAACATTCCCTTGTTCAAAATTAGTTGAATTAATAGCGCGTACAATTCCTCCAAAATTATCCCTCGGATTAGAGGCAAGGTTTGGATTGTTGTTGTATGGTCCTCGTTCCGTTGGAAAATAACTCAAATCTAATGTATTTACCACCTGAGATTGACCTTGTGCAATATCGGTCAATGGGTAAAGTTCTTTACTAAATATTCTACGAGTAGAATTCAATGAAATATCTTCAATAGAAACTCCTGAAGGTCTTTGAGTATAAAAAATTGGATCTACTGAGTACCAAGCTAATTTGGCTCTTTTAAACCCATAACTCAAATCATTTCCATTTTCGAGAAAATCATACCTGCTTTCAGGATCTTTAACTGGTGTCGACGCTAGGCTCCATGCCAGAGGAGATCGCATATCAATTGTAGATTGTGATCCTTCAAAATCATCAACATAAATAGTCGATTCCCCTTGAAAACGATCCGCTTTTGGAGTATCTGGTTTCAAAAATGCAATTTCACCTTTAACTGAAAGGTTTGATGGCGCATCGGTGTCAATATTAGGTAATTTATTAGCTAATCGAGTTAAAAAAGGAACTTCTGTCGAAAAATTAGTGTTGAAACCAAAAATTGTATTGTTTACTGATTCCTGTCCAAAACTTGATTTTTGAGTAAATGGTTTTTCGGTCATTTTTAAAAATGTCGCCCCAACAAGAAACTTATCTGACACTTTATGCTCCACATTTACTCCCATAAATCGTCTGGTTTGCTGACCAAAAATAGAATTGTTTTCTAAAGAAACTTCTATAGGTGTATTTGATGCCTGCAACGAAGGGTCTAGTATTTGAACACGCCCTAACTGATAGTTAACACTATAATCAATCCCTTCTACCAAGACTCTTCCAGCTGCAGAAACTCGAACAGAGCCTTGCGGCACATTAAAGGCCCCAATAGGAATTCCGTCACCGGTGGAAGATTTATATTTTCCTCTTAATAGAAATTTATTTTTTTCACTTTCTTGCAATGCACCCGATTGTGTGTTTCGGTACATATTTCGAAACACGTATTTTTTCTGGTTTGAATTGTACGAATCGACATTGCTATAATTTTCTCCAGAGCCTACATTAGACAACTTAGAAAAGAGCAATTCTCCAAATGGTTCTTTAACAGTAAAGATGATGCGACCGTTTTGAGCATCAATGGTTAGCCCAGGCATAAAATCAAAAAAACCATCTCCTCCCACTTGTGGATCATTATTGTAATTTAATTTATCCAAATTAAATACTTTTAATAATGGAGTTTCTGCCAACCTATTTTCTGGTGTTGGATTAACAGGGAATGGCGTTCCTGATACTGGTGTAATGTAATTTAATGGAGAAGGATCACTGTATAAAATATTGAATCTAAAATCTTCTTTTTTCAATTGATAACCTCCTGGAATTTGATAAATGTTTTTCATCATCAGATTCCAAACAGGATTTTTAACATTAGTTAGATTGCTTTTCAGCATTTTTAAAATCAAACTTTGCGTAATTACTGCCTGTGTTGATGGTGTATTTCCTGTAACAACAGTCGCATCAACACCGTCGTTTCCAAATTCACCCACCTGATACACCTTGTCTCCAATAGTATATTGATACGCTACTGCTAAAATTTCATCGTTAGCTAGTTTTTGTTGCAAAGAAACATACCCTAATTGCGGATGAAAAGTATACTCATTTGGATTTAATTTTCGTGCATTTTCAAGTTTTGAATAATCCTGCCCTTCACTAACGGCGTTGTTAAATCCTGATTTAGCAGTAACCATTTCTCGAATATTGCTATTTAACAAACCTGTACCCGTTTTAATTTGATCAGGATCATAGTCATTATTTGTATTATCTGAAGGCGAATCAGGTGGTTGATTAAAATATCCTGTTGCTGGATTTAAAACCACTACTTCACTATCTAACATTCCTGATAATTGACTTTCACCTAAATCCTGTAAAGCAATGATGTTTCTGATGTTATTATTAGTAGTTGTGATTCGGTTTTGCCTATTGGTCACCCATACTTCTAATCTTGTAATTTGTAATCTACTATCTATAAATGGATAATTTTTAAGAGCAGTATCGTACTTACTTCTAAAGTATTGTGATAAGAAAAAGTGTCGGTCACTGTCATAATCTAAAGCAAAAATGTCAAAATTCTGAACCGTTCCCCCACCTTCAGCGACAACACTTTTTGTTTTCGATTTTTGTTCAGAAAACACTCCGGTAACTGTTGTTTTTCCAAATTGCAGTTTTGTTTTTACCCCAAATAAACTCTGTGCACCACGAATAAGCGTACTATTCAAAGGCATACTTACATTACCTACTTCAATATCTTGAATGATTGCGTCTTCGCTAGCACTGTATTTTGGGTCGTAAGCAATTTTGATTAAATTTTGAAAAGAAAAAGTGGATTGGGTATCATAATTTGCATTGACAGTCAGTAACTTACCAACTTTTCCAGATAATCCCAAACTAATTCGCTGATTAAAATCAAAAGTGGTAGTAGAGCGATTTCTTGGGGAAAAAGAAGGATTGTCTTGTTTAGTATAGCGTATTCCTAAATCCATTTCTACCGACCCAGTTGGTTTTACATCAATTGTATTACCTCCAAAAAGTGTTTCAAATAACCCTGATTTAATATAATACCTTGGCAATAAATCTTTTTTGGCTGCATCTGCTCCTTGTTTTTTACCATCTACAGCATCCGCTTTTTTCCTAAAATAGTTACGCATTGATTCTTTTAAAACCAAATTTTCGTATTCTTTAGGAGTTAAAATTATAGGATAATCAATTGTAAATCCATCAACCGTATTGGTGTAGATATAGCGATCTGTTACAGGATCATAAGTATATCCTGAAAGTACAGTTTTAGGATTTTTAATAGCAATTTTACCCACCGAAAAACCTTTAGGGATAGTGTCTTGAGCAGTAGGGGCCACTTGAGCTTGAACTAGACAAGTAGAAAATAAAATTAGCAATAGCTGACAAATTTTATTCATAAAATTTCATGTTTCTTTTGGCAATTACAAACTTTTTAATGCTCTTTTTATTATTGATTCAACAGTAGCATCTGGATCTTCCTTGATGATTTTCTCCACTACTTTTTCGGAAGATTTTCGGACAAAACCTAAAACCTCCAAAGCAGATAACGCTTCATCTCTGTTTGTATTGTTTAAAACCATTGAAACTTCATCCAAATCGTACAACTTAATTACTTTGTCTTGTAAATCGAGAATTACTCGTTGGGCTGTTTTTACTCCAATTCCTTTTATAGATTGTACTGTTCCAACATCACCTGAAGCAATCGCTTGAATTATTTGTTTGGGTTCCAAGGAAGAAAGCATCGTTCTGGCAATACTTGCCCCAATTCCTGATACCGATAATAGCATTTTAAATATTTCTCTTTCCGATTTTTCAAAAAAACCAAACAACGTATGGGCGTCCTCTTTTATTTGAAGATAAGTAAACAATTTAATCTGGTCAGTATTAGGAAGTAGCGAATAGGTATGCAATGAAATATTGATATGATACCCTACTCCACCGCAATCAATAACAACTTCTGTAGGGTTTTTTTCAACTAATTTTCCTTGAATATGTGCAATCATAATTTTGTGGGAGAATTATCTCTAATTTACTTTTTCTGTTTTTCTTGCGCATCAATTACTGCAATAGCAGCCATATTAACCATTTCTTCAACACTAGCGCCTAATTGAAAAATATGAACTGGCTTACCCATTCCCAACATTATTGGCCCAATTGACTCCACATTATTCAACTCTTTCAATAATTTATACGTAATATTCGCCGATTCTAAATTTGGAAAAACTAAAGTATTTACTTTTTTTCCTGCCAATTTAGAAAAAGGGAATTTTTTCTCAAGCATCTCTTGATTTAAGGCAAAATCAGCTTGAATTTCACCGTCTACAATCAAATCAGGATGATTTTTGTGTAAATAAGCCACTGCTTCCCTTATTTTGGCTGCGCCTTCATTAGTAGAAGATCCAAAATTAGAGAATGACACCATTGCTATAACTGGCTCAACACCAAACATCCTTGCTGTTTTAGCTGTCATAATAGCAATTTTAGCTAAATCATCAGCTGATGGATTGATATTAATTGCAGTATCGGATAAAAACATTGGCCCACGAGCCGTTAACATCATATTTGTAGTAGCGACTATAGAAGCTCCTGGCGCTTTTTCAATTAATTGCAACATTGGTTTTACAACTGATGGATAACTTCTTGAATGACCTGAAACCAAGGCATCAGCTTCACCTTCGTTCACCATCATAGCAGCAAAATAATTTCTTTCTCGCATTAATTTTTGAGCATCTAATAAAGAGATTCCTCTTCTTTGTCTCGTTTTCCAATAAGAAGATGCAAAACGATTTCTTCGCTCTTCCTCTTCGCAAACTTTAGGGTCAATAATTACTACATCCGCATCAAAACCAATTTCTGATTTTAATTCTAGAATTACATCTTTATGACCTAATAAAATTGGGTATCCAATGCCTTCTTCATAAACAATTTGTGCTGCTTTTAAAACATCTAAATGGTCTGCTTCGGCAAAAACAATTCGTTTTGGATCTCTTTTTGCTCTATTGGTAATTAAACGAACCATTTTATTATCATGTCCCAAACGTTCCAATAGTGACTCTTCGTATTCATTCCAATCTGTAATTGGATTTAAAGCAACACCAGAATCCATTGCAGCTTTAGCAACAGCAGGTGCTACTACAGTAATTAATCTTGGGTCAAATGGTGACGGAATAATATATTCTCTACCAAAAGTTAATTTAGTTACCCCATAAGCAATGTTTACCTGTTCAGGAACATTTTCTTTAGCAAGTGTTGCTAAGGCTCTTACTGCAGCCATTTTCATGGCTTCATTAATTTTAGTTGCACGAACATCTAATGCACCTCTAAAAATATAAGGAAAACCAAGTACATTATTTACTTGATTAGGAAAATCAGATCTTCCTGTTGCCATTATAATATCTTTTCGGGTAGCAACAGCTAAATTATAATCGATTTCTGGAATAGGATTTGCCATGGCAAAAACTATTGGATTATCAGCCATAGTCAATAACATCTCAGGTGACATAATATCTCCTGATGATAATCCTAAGAAAATATCTGCACCAACTAAGGCTTCCGCCAAAGTCATTTGCGGGATGTCCTTAGCATATTTTTGTTGCAAAGGCGACAAAGAAGGATTGTCTTTAGTTAACAAACCTTTACTATTGAACATTAAAATATTTTCTAATTTAACCCCTAATAAAATATATAAATCAGCACAAGCTAAAGCTGCAGAACCCGCTCCAGAAACTACCATTTTCATATCCTCTGCTTTTTTGCCTGCTAATTCTAACGCATTTAAAAGTGCTGCAGACGAGATAATTGCAGTTCCATGCTGATCGTCATGCATCACCGGAATATTTAGTTCTTCTACTAAACGACGTTCAATTTCAAATGATTCAGGAGCTTTAATGTCTTCTAAATTTATACCTCCAAAAGTAGGGGCAATATTTTTAACCGTTTGGATAAATTCTTCTACATTTTTTGTATCTACTTCGATATCAAAAACGTCAATTCCAGCAAAAATTTTGAACAATAATCCTTTTCCTTCCATTACAGGTTTAGAGGCTTCAGGGCCAATATCACCTAAACCTAAGACAGCAGTTCCATTTGAGATTACAGCTACTAAATTTCCTTTAGTAGTATATTTATAAACGTCGTTAACATCTTTCGCTATTTCTAAACAAGGCTCAGCTACACCAGGTGAATAGGCCAAAGACAAATCTCTTTGAGTAGCATATTTTTTTGTTGGAATAACTTGAATTTTTCCTGGTTGTGGATGGGAATGATATAATAATGCCTCGCTTTTTTTACTATTTTTATCCATTTCATTTTGAATTTTAAGAATCGCAAAGATAGAACTCTTGAGCTAAAAAAAGGATTTTAGAACGAGTCTTTTGCAAAATACAAAAAGCTGCGTTAAAGCAGCTTTTTTAAATTTTTATTAATTTTACTGGGTGATGTACGAATTAAGGTGATTGATTGTGTCTTTTTGTATTTCAATGATAGCTTTTACCACATCACTAATCGAAATAATTCCAACCACAACATTATTATCTAATACAGGTAAGTGTCTGATTTTTTTAGTATTCATCAACTCCATACAATAGTCTAGATTATCTGAAGGTTTAATGCAAATTACTTCGCTAACCATAATCTCTTTAACTAAGGTTTCTTTTGATGATTTATCTTTTAAAACAATTTTGCGAGCATAATCTCTTTCTGAAAGAATCCCTTTTAAAACAGTATCCTCGATAACAAGTATTGCTCCAATATTTTTATCACTCATTATCGTCAATGCTTCAAACACTGTGTTTGTAGAGAGCACGGAATAAACTTCTTTGCCTTTGGAATTAAGAATTTGATTTACAGTCATAATTTTAAGATTTAGTGAACCCTAAAATTAAGAAAATAATCGTTTGAAGAACAAAAAATCTAATTATTGGAAGCTAAATATTCTTTAATATTGATCCCTTCTGGCAAGCGACCTACATTTTGCAATTTCAAAACCGCTAATTTTTGAGCTATTGTAATTGTTTCCTCAAAATCTTTACCTAACAAACGGGCGTATAAAAACCCCGTCCAAAAAGCATCTCCGGCACCAGTAGTATCTTTAATGTCGTCAATTTGGGTAGCTTTTTGATGAAACATGCCATGTTCTTTATCCGACAAAACCACTCCGTCTTTTCCTTTGGTTAAACAAATAGTAGACGCTCCTAATTCATGGAAATAATCAAAAATATAATCTTCAGTTTTAGAAGCAGCAAAAAGACGATAACAGTCATCCTCGCTTAATTTTACTAATGGATTAGTTGATAAATAATCTTTCAACACTTGTTTTGCTTCTTCTCTATCAGGCCAAATACGCTCTGAAAAATTAATATCAATGCTCGTTATTAATCCGAAAGCTTTTGCTTTTTTGGCTCTTTCAACAATTGTAGAACGAGCAGGATTTTTACTTAATGCAAAACATGTTGTATGAAAAATTCTAGCACTTGCTAGCAATTCATCTGGAATTTGAGATGGCAAAATTTGATAATCTGCCTCTCTATATGGAATAAAATCAGGTGTTCCCGTAGATTTGGAAACGAAAATTACTGAAGTAGGCTCAGTTTCTGATTTTCGAACTTGGGAAGTAATCACATGATTATCTTTCAACTTTCGTACAATATATTCTCCAAGTCCATCCTCTCCACAGGTAGCCACTATAACCGATTTTAAACCCAACCGAGTTGCGTTTACAGCAACATTAGTAGGAGAACCACCCAAAAAACGATGGTAATCTTTCGTTCTGTTGATGGAAGTATTTACTTCGTGTCCTATAAAATCTATTAGCACCTCTCCGGCACAAATCAAGTCGATATCTTTTTCCAATTGTAACGAACTATTTTTATTTATTAATAATTATTGTGTAACTTTTTTTGATCGTATTAGTAAGGTACAAGCCGCACCAATCAAAAGTAAAACCCCAGCAAAACTAATTGCTAATCGTGCATCATTATTCAAGAAGTTTTTAAGGATATATCCAAAAGTTAGATTTTGAAAAATCATTGGAATTACAATCATCATATTAATAATTCCCATATAAACTCCATAGCGCTCTTTAGGAATATGATTTACAATAATTAAATAGGGTATGCCCATCATACTAGCCCAACCTATACCATAACCAATAATAATAGCAAAGAACAAATATTCATTGTGGATTGTAGGAAAAATTAAAAAGCTGATTCCCGCTAAAATTAAACAAGCAAAGTGAACTAATTTCGGACTGTATTTTTTTGCCAATTTTGCCAAATAAAAAGCAACAGAAAATGTGATAACAAAACCAAAAGCACCTATCAAACCATTCCATTCTACAGCATTTTCATAAAGTGATTTATTTTTGGGTGTCGTGTCCCAAACTGAAAGTGCTATACTTTTAGCATTGTTTTGCCAATAACACATTAATGCATACCATTGGAATAAATACACTAAAAACAATTGCCACATTACTTTAGGCATTTCTAACACGGCTTTATATATATCAATAAAAGGCGAAAAAATATTTAACGGTTCAGCTTTTAATCGCACTAATTCTTCTGCTGTTGGAGGAATTTCAGGAGTTTTTTTCATACTCCACCAAATAGAAGTAATTGACAAAACTGATCCAAGAAAAAAGGAAGCGTAAATCCAATTGGGTAAAGCCCCTGTATAACCAACAAAAACTATTGGAAATAGGAAAAGAGAAATATAGGATAAAAACTGTCCAAATCCAGTAAAGAAACTTTGCGCTTGAAAACCAGTTGGTTGTTGTTCTTCATCTAAAGTATCAGCAACGAAAGCTCTATAAGGTTCCATAGCCGTGTTGTTTCCAACATCTAACAATAATAATAAACCTGCCGCCATCCAAAGTGAGCTACTAAAAGGATATAGCAATAAAGCCACACTACAAATCATTGCTCCAACAAAGAAATAAGGTTTTCGTCTTCCCCAACGCGGATGCCATGTTTTATCACTCATTGCTCCGATAATAGGCTGAATTAACAAACCAGTTAATGGGCCTGCCAAATTTAAAATTGGAATTTGATCCGGATTAGCTCCTAAAAAATCATAGATAGGATTCACCGCACTTTGTTGCAAACCAAAACTATATTGAATCCCGAAAAATCCAACATTCATATTAATTATCTGCCAAAAATTTAGTTTTAATTTCGAACTCATCTGGTTTGGTATATTTGGTTAGCTTGTAAAAGTAATTGTAAAATCTCAAATTAAAACCCTAATATACCAAAAAACGTTTTCGCATAAGGCGAAAACGTTTTCGAGTTGTTGAATTTATGTTGTCAGATTTTACATATTATTTTTTATCAAATGGAATTATGATCTTCGTCTCCCATTCTAATTCATTACCGCCGTTGAACGGATTGGCAAGGAAATTTTCTAAGACTTTGGTATCCAATTCTACATTTTGTTTCTTGGCATAATCCAACAAAGCAAACCAAGCCCTATCTGAAGTTCTAAAATTACCAAAATAAGTCGCTTTTAATCCCTTAACTGAAGGAATGGTTTTAAATTTCACGTTTGGGTTTGCAACAAATTTGGCATCTTTGGGAATTGGGAAACAATAATTAAATTCTACGGTTTCTTTGTCTTTATCCCAACTTGTAATTTCAACATACGGACGGCCTATAATTTTGATATTGTTAGTATGTAAATAGCCTGTAATTGTAGCGTCATTAGCAATCATAGTTTGTGCTTTTTCCTGCAAAACACTTTTCAAACTAATGTAAGCTACAAAAGTTTCTTTTGTTGCTCCTTCCCCGTCAATTTTTACCTTAAAACCCTTAAGATGTTCTTCAAGTCCAGCTTTAAAATCTTTGATTTTTTTAATTTGTTCCTGCTTAAAAGGAGTGTTAATAAACGGAGCGGTCAGCTTATTATACCAACTGTTATTTAAATCCGAAATATCTACTGTTACTTGAGTTGTAGAATCATTGACCGGTTTCATATTCCATGAGTAAATCATTTGAGTGGTCCCTTTTTTAAGCTCTTGTTTAATAAAATCAAAATTTCTTTTTTCTACAATATTATAAGTTTCATTGTTTGTTTTGGATTGCGTTACCACCCATTCTTGAATTCCTTGAAAAATTGTACCTGTCGCGGCATTTGCCTTAAAAGTAATGGTGTAATCAGACTGTTTAATTAAAAAATACCAGCCTAAGAAAGCAATTAAAACTGCCACTATTGACCATTTGATTTTAGTATTCATTGTATAAATAAGATTTATTTTGATTTTAAAAAACTAATTTCTTTGTTGATGTAATTCCCCAAATTGGTTCCTTGAACAACGCCGTTTTCAATAGCGGCTCGGTAATGAATTCCTCCATACAACCTACTTATTGAAGCTTCTGAGGCTGCTTGTTTAAAAGATTTAAAATTTCTTTTTGGCAATCCAAAAGGAATTTCTGAATCATCTGTATAACTAAAATCATCTCCAAATATGGACGTTAATATAACTGATGAACAAGACGAAACCACCGAGTGTCCACTTGTATATTCTGGAAATGGAGGCGTTTGTAGTTGTGGCTTCCAATCTTCGTCAATGTATAAATTAATATAGGTTTCAGGTCGAATTACATTAGTTCTGTATTTTTCGTGCCAGCAACTAATAAAACTTTCAAAAATGCCTATTGATGTTTTTGTAAATGTAAAAACTGCTGTGTCAAAATCTGATTTTGTTTTCTTTAAGGCAATTTTAGCAATATTAATCCAGTGCGCATCGGGCGTATTTTTCTTTTTTGCAAACATCATGTGACCCTGAGTAACTGTTGCATACGGGTTACAATCCCAAAAGGTAGCAATTGCAGACTCTTCAGGAATTGTATTTGCTTTAGCGTTTTCAATAGCTAATAATTTCTCTGACATTGTATTCCCAACATCATAGGTTTCTTTAGCTTCTTTATAAAACAAAGAATTTTTATCGGTAGAAAACGGATGTGGTGCTTTTGGTTTAAACTGTGCTGCCGAATCCATTACAAGAGTTCTAATTTCGCCCCAATGTGGCTCAATTCCATCCATATAAGCAGGCGGCGTAGGCTGCCATCTCCCTGCCTGATCGGTATGAACTGAATATTTTGGAAATGTTCTGGTTTGTTTGTAATTGTCTTTTCCTATCCAAATTTTAATTCTATCGACTACTTTCAAAGCGTACTCTTTAGAAACTTCAAATTCTTTTTTATTTTCTGACCCCCACTTTTCATAGAGACTATCTCTAAATTTCTCCAATGCTTCTTCCGAAAAAATCAATTGTTTGCTTACTTCCATGTGCGCAATTAAAGCAGCTAGTTTCTGATTCACTCCACTTTTAGCATCTAATACTGGAATTGAATCCAATCCTTTTAACTGCCCCTGAAGACTTTCGTATTTGTTACTGTTTTGTGCGATAATCTCATAAGCCGCCACATTAGGATACACATAAATTCTACTTGCAACAGGTGGCGAAAAAATATCATGAACCATAATTCCGGTTACGGTATCTACTGCCGCACAATAATCATCCGTAGTCACAACAATCGGTTGGTCTTTTTTACAAGCGCTAAAAAGAACTAGTAAAAATCCTAAAAGAGTAATTTTAGTTTTCATTTATAATCATTTAATTTTTGTTCATTGGAAGTTCATATACTTCCGCCTTTTTATTATTAATGGTTACCAAAAGATATTTTTTCCCATTCAACGGAATAATATCCAAATGGCGCACCGCTTTTTGTGATAAATCAATTCCTATTTGGTTCCCCAAATAGATCGTTTTTTGATTTTTGATTAAAGCTCCCGAAAAACCATCAAACCTACTGTGATAAGGAGTTACTCCAAAATAATTACCCGCAGTAAATACTTCTTCTTTTCCATCTCCGTCGAAATCGTTTTTCGCAAAACTTGTAATTGGTCCAACCTGCATTTTATTTGAAAAAGAAACAAAGGTAAATTTTCCATTGTCGTTTCTCAAATAACCCGACTTCAAATTATGAACTTCATAGTAAGCCGCTTTTTCCAACATTTTGATATCAAAAATTTCTTCGACTGTCTTCCCAGCAAACGATTTGTAATTGTTGAATTTTTTCTTCAACATACCACTAAATTCTTCCACTAACTCATCTAATCCCATCGTAGTATAATACTTGCCGTTTTTCTCTACCGCAACTATGGTTTCAAAAGTTCCATTCGCATCAAAATCATCATAATACATTTTCATAGGAAACTCTTTTGAAGATTTGAATTTGGAATTCATTCCCCAATTCCCCAACAAATAATCATGATCGCCATCATGATCAATATCAAAAGCAGCAATCGATTGCCATAATCCATTTTGATTGCCAGGCAACTTACTCTCGGTAACTTCTTTAAAATTTCCTTTTGTATTAGCGAAAAATTTAGGTTTCATCCATTCTCCAACTACAATTAAATCTAAATTTCCGTCTTTGTTAAAATCGGTAACCAAAGCATCTGTTACCATTCCAATTGTAGCAAAAGTTTTAGATTGCGCTACACTAAACACTCCTTTATTATTATTCAACAAGTAACAATCTGGCATTTTTCCGAAGCTGTTGTATTTAGAATTATTTCCGATAAATAAATCTAAATCGCCATCTTTATCGTAATCTATTGCTTTAATTACTGAAGCGTTCATTGCTTTGGTATCTGGGAAAGTTGCTTTGTTTAAGGTGTTTCCTAAATACAATCTATGAACCAAATCAGCTGCAAATTGACCACTTCCGGAAGCTACTATCAAATCGTTTTGGCGATCTCCATTAAAATCAGCAATTACAGCTGATGCATCTTCATAAATCGAATCTGCAACAATAGAAGAAAAACTTTTTTTAGCAAATCCATTTCCATTTTGAATATAAATTGCCGCTTGTTTTCCTTGAGACCCACCAAAGAAAATATCTTTTTTGCCATCATTGTTTAAATCTCCAATAACTGTGGCAGGACCGCGATCCGAACGTTGATACGGAATTAATTTTTGCGCTGTAAAATCAACAAAATCATTTTCTTGATGAATAAAATCAATCCCTAGATTGGTTGTTGATTTCTTAAAAATTGGCAAAATCCCTGGGTGTAATTTTGCGTAATTAAATGTTTCTCTATTCTTACTAGGTTGAACCGTTATCGTTTGATTGGTTTTAACCTTTTTGAGTGTTTGATATGTTTTATCAGGCCAAATAATTTGAATTGAATCCACTTGGTTAATTTTCCCATAACCAAAATGCGCTATTGGTTCCGAACTTGACTGAAAACCTCGCGTCGTTTGAATATCTTTAAACTGCTTTTGTCCTTTGACATAGGAAATCACTTTGGCACCAACTCCAAAAGTGTTTTTTCCTCCAAACTGTAATTTTAATTTTAAGTAATTGGCTTTCTCGTTCGTTTTATTGATGTAAATGGACGCAACACTATTCAAATTATTGGTAACCACATCTAAATCACCATCATTATCTAAATCCGCATAAGCACCACCATTAGAAATAATAGAATCATTTTCAATCCAGTCGTTTGAGCGGTTTTTAAACTGTAAATCTTTACTTCCTTGTAAAACATAGTTAGAAACATTCCCTTTTGGCATCTTTTTCAGAGCCTGTTTATCCAATAATTTTGTTGAATTTAACTTAGTTTTTATGCTTGAATTAGAATAATACTTGATGTAATCTAAATCGTTTGGACGTTTTGGTATTCCGTTACAAACAAAAATATCTTGTTCTCCATCTTGATCATAATCCGCAAATAACGTACTCCAACTCCAATCTGTCGCTGCAACACCACTTAACAAAGCTGTTTCAGTAAAATGCTTTCCTCCTTGGTTAATTTGCAACATATTTCGGGTGTACTGATAATGGTAGCCTAATTTCTCCGTTCGATATTTCAACATTTGAGGATTGTCATCACCCGCTGAAGATTTCAAAGCAGTTTCATCTTCAGGCAACATGTCCAAGGTCATCAAATCAGGAAAACCGTCGTGATTAATATCAGTAGCATCTACGCCCATCGAGAATCGACTTGTATGACCAAAATAATTTTTCATACTTTCAGTAAAAGTTCCGTCTCCATTATTCAAATAGTAATAATCGTCTTCATGAAAATCATTACAAATATAAATATCCGGATTCCCATCCAAATTAAAATCAGAAACTGCAATTCCTAAACCATATCCATTGGCACCACCAAAAATTCCCGCTTTTTCACTCACATCAACAAAATGACCATTGTTGTTTTGGAATAATTTATCACCACTTTCATAACTTCTATTATTTCTGATATTCGCTTTACCATAAGACGCTTCTGAATGTACTGCATGATTTAATAAATACATATCCAAATCGCCATCATTGTCATAATCTAAAAAGGCTGCCGAGGTACTAAAATTATCTAAATCCAAACCATATTCAGACGCACTTTCGGTAAATGTGTTGTCTTTGTTATTGATGTATAATTCATTATGACCTTCAAAACCATTAATTCCCACAACAGCACAAACGTAAATATCCAAATAGCCGTCGCCATTAACATCAGCCATTATAGAACCCGTTTTCCAATCACTTTCTCCTTCAACACCCGCTTTTGTTGAAATATCTTCAAATTTATTCTCTCCTTTATTGAGGTACAATTTGTTTTTCCCTTGGTTGGACGTAAAATAAATGTCTACCAAACCATCATTATTAATATCCCCGAGCGCTACACCACCTCCATTATAAAAATAGAGATAATCTAAGATGGAGATGTTTTTGGATTCGTCCAATTGATTTATAAACTGCACCTTACTTTCGTCTGGAGACAATTTGTCAAACAATTGGTTTTCTTTATTCGAACAGCTTGCAAAGACTAATGAAGCCAAAGCTAGTTTTATGACATTATTCATTGATTGTAAATAGTTTAGGTGTAGAATTATTCAAAACTGCAACAAATGAGACCGCTTTATTTTTAGTCTTGATTACCTTCATTTTTTGCACTTCGCCTGTAATAAAAAGACCCGATTTTGAATATGATAACAAACTGTATTTTCCTTTTTTATTACCCAATAATACGCTTCCATGACTAGCATCCAAACGTCCAAATTGAGGCTTGAATTCGTATTGATTTCCGCCAAGGATGATGTCTAAATTCCCGTCTTTATTTAGATCCAAAACACAGGAGGCATTCACAGACGACAATTGCACTTCTTGAGGCATTATTTGGATTTCAAATTTTCCATTCCCTTTGTTTATCGCAATGATACTTTCTTGGAAAACTGCTGTTTTTTGCAAAGAATTAGTAATCACTTCTGCCGAAAAAATCTCCTGAATGGATTTTTTAGCATAATCGCCATAACTTAAATTTTTCTTCTTGATAGAAGGGATTTGTTTTGCCAATTCTTGTTTTAAATTAATAGGCATGTCTTTTCCATCAATTGTTCGTGTAGTAATTTGTTCAATTGTTCCGTTACTATCAAAATCATTAGTAAACAATCGCATCGGGTTTTTAGCAGTTGCTCTGTAGGCTGTATTTGTTCCCTTATTACCTAAAATTAAATCTTTTTTCCCATCATTATTCAAATCTACACACTGAACCGAATTCCAAAAACCAGTATACTCGGTCAAATTTGATTTAAAAACGGCCAAACGTCTTCCTGTATTTTTGAAAATTTGCGGCGCCAACCAATCGCCTACAATGATTAGATCTTTCTTACCGTCACTATCCATATCTTCCCAAACTGCATCTGTAATCATACCAGTTGCATTTAATTTGAAGGCTTTCTTATCAATTACATTAGTGAAATTTCCCTTTCCATCATTTTCCAATAGTAAATGTTTCGGGTCAATTCCATATACGCCAGGCATACTCCTACTTCCAACAAAAATATCCACATCACCATCTTGATCAAAATCATAAGGCGCAATTACTGAAATATTAGTATTGGCTGAAGGAATAATTGAAGTTGATTTGGCAAAAACTCCTTTTCCGTTATTCAAGTACAACCGATTTTTAAAATTTTCTGGGCTGGTTCTTTCATTACCTCCAGCACCCACAAACAAATCCAAATCGCCATCGCCATCAACGTCTAGAAAACTCGCAGCGGTGTCTTCAAAACCAGCATCGGCTTCTAAAGGAGCTTGGGTAGTTATGCTGAAATTAATCCCTTTATTCAAATACACTTTTCCTGCTTGTCCTTTGGCTCCTCCAACAAACACATCCTCGTTTCCATCGCCGTTGACATCTCCAACTGCTAATGAAGGTCCTTCTTGAGATAGCATTTTTGAGATCAAACCTTCATAATCAAAATCAATATAGTCGTTCTCTTTGTGTGCAATGAAATTAGATTTTACTTCTTTAAGTAATACTTTTGATGGTTTGGATTTCACAACATAATCAATTGTAGCATCGGTCATAGCCAAAGTAATAGTTGAATTTAATTTCACTTTTTTCAAAGTTTGTGATTTTCCATTCGGCCAAATGACTTGCAATGAATCGATTTTCTTTTTTCCCAAGCCAAAAGTCATTACATAATCAATAGATGATTGAAAACCTCTTGAAGGAATTAATTCTTGTCGAATGGTCTCTTTGCCAGAGTACAACTCTACCACACTACCTACAGCAAATGTATTTTGTTTATCGCCCTTTAACTTCACTTTTACAAAATGATTCGCTTTATTTTTTTCTGAATTATTTCGGAATACAAACGATTCCATATTCACATTATTTACAACTAGATCAAGGTCGCCATCATTGTCCAAATCACCATAAGCTGCACCATTAGAGAAACTTGGAGTATCTAATCCCCATTTAGTTGCATCATTAGTAAACGTTAAATTGGCATTATTTTTAAAGGCATAATTAGAGATCGGTGTGCTAGGCATCTTTGCGATAATGGTTTCTACATCATCTTTTACACCGGTAATTACCATTTTTTGCATCAATTCATTGGCAAAAAAGTCCATAAAATCTTGATTGGTCAAATCATGATAAATCCCATTACACACATAAATATCTTTGTAACCATCATTATCCATGTCGAAAATTAATGCACCCCAACTCCAATCCGTTTTAGAAACACCAGCAAAATTGGCAATTTCGGTAAAATGAGTTCCATTATTAATGTGCAATGCATTAGACATGTATTGGTTGAAGAAATCCATATTTAGTTTTCTAGTCAACAAATCGTAGTTGTCGAAACTAGTAGTGTTTTTTAACCTTTCATCACCTTCAGGCAACATATCAGTTGTGAAAATATCGGCCTTACCATCATTATTAATGTCAGCCAAATCAGCCCCCATAGACGCTTGACTAATATGTGTAGCCCAAGTTTGAATTTGTTCTGAAAAAGTCCCATTTTTATTATTGATATATAAATAGTCTCTTTCATAAAAATCATTAGAAACATAAATATCGGGATACAAATCGCCGTTCACATCGCCCACAGTAACCCCAAGTCCAAAACCAATCAAACTACCAAAAATTCCAGAAGCTTCACTTACATCTACGAATTTTCCATTGTCATTTCTCAGCAACTTATCACCACCGCCTTTTAAAATATCGGCCACTTTCCAGTCTTTGTCGCGCAATTCTCTTTTATTGGAATAATTCAAAGAACTTACCGGAATAAAACTGTTATTCAGAATGTAACAATCCAAATCGCCATCTTTATCATAATCAAAAAAGGCAGCATGTGTAGTTATTCCTGTATCTGCCAAATTGTATTCTGCCGCTTTTTCAGTAAAAGTGTTGTTTTTATTATTGATATACAATTGACTTTTTCTGATAGCATCAATATTACTTCCAGCATCCAGTACATAAATATCCAAGAAACCATCTGCGTTAATATCCACCATAACCACACCTGTTGACCAGGCTTTTTTACCTTGAATGCCAGATTGAACTGAAATATCTTCAAATTTAAAATCGCCTTTATTTAAGTATAATTTATTAGCCCCTTGATTGGAAATAAAAAAAACATCGGCTAAACCATCGTTATTGATGTCGCCAATAGCAACCCCACCTCCGTTGTAGAAATTTCGGTATTTAAAAATGTTCATGTTCTCCCCATTTTTGACTTCATTTTTGAAATCAATTCCCGTTTTTGAAGGTTCCAAAAGAGTAAAAAGTGTATCTGAATTACTTTTAGAACAACTCGTCAAAACAATTAATAGAATAATAAAAAGTAGGCGGTACATCATAGCAAAAAGCCGATTAAATTAAAAACAATATAAGTGAGCAATTTATGGAAAAAGTAGAATATAAAAAAATTAAAAAAGGCTTAATATTGTTGAGTTTACAAGAGATTTTAAATAAAAAAAAGAGCTTCAAAAGAAGCTCTTTAAAAAATAAGGAGGGCACATACCCTCCTTACTTATATTTAATCAAAATAACTAGAAATTAATATCCAGGATTTTGTTTGATGTTTGGATTAATTAATGCAGATGATGGTATCGGCATCAATACACGATAAGCATCTGTATTAGTCATTGTACGTCTAGCAGTTGTATAGGTACCAAAACGAATCATATCGTTTCTTCTCCAACCTTCAGCCCATAATTCATTTCCTCTAGCTTTCAAAATACCCGCAAGAGTAGATAAATCAGTTACAGTAGTAATACCATCACGATCATCCAACATAGTTGCAATATCAGCTTGGGTTAAAGGGGCAACAGCTGTTGCAGCACCACCTCTAGCAAGAGCTTCAGCTTTCATTAATAAAGCATCTGCATAACGGAAGAAAACGTAATCATTCTCAGGTTTGTCCAAGTTAGATGCATCCGGAATGTATTTCTGTGGACGAACACCCGCAGTTTCAAGATCTGCTTGACCAACGATTTGATTGTCAGGCAAATTTTTATCAAAAATCAATCTGATTTCTCCAACTTGATCTCTTGCTGACAATGGATAAACTCCAGAGGCATATGATTTTTTAGCACGAGTTTTCCCATCAGCTTTAAGTACAAATTCAAATTTATTATTTGTAACTACAAAATTACCTGAACCATCAACTTTAATCTCATCATACTCACCTGCCTTAGCATACTGTTGACCTATTTGCATACCCATTGGATTACCAAAAGAAGATATAATTCCAGGGTCACCATTTTTAATCCTTCTATCTGTTGGATTAAAGCTGTCGTAAAATTCACCAAGAACTGAGAAACCATTCCAACCTCCAGGAGTTTGGTTATAGTGGGATCCCATATACCATCTTGAGTTAATTCCTCCCATTGCTACACCATTGATGTTTTTAGAAGTAAAAATTACCTCTGGAGATGTATGGTTTGCAGGTTTGAAATTATCCCAATAATCAGGTGCTAAAGTGGTTTTAGCGGCCGTAGAAATTTGATCTACATACTTAATAACCTCATTCATGTTAGCTACATTATTAGCAGTAAATCCAGTATGAGTATTCGAATCAAAAACAGCTTTGTTCAAATAAATTTTAGCTAATAAGAAACGAGCTGCATCCTTGTTAGCCACAGCAGGATCAGAACTTTTTTCAGCTAAGTTTGGTAAAGCCTCAGTCAACATAGCTATAATTTGAGCTGTTGCCTGAGATGATGTCCAAACTTTAGGATAATCGTCTGGAGAACTACCAGCTTCTCTATACGGAACTTGTCCAAAAAAGTCAATTGCATGATAGTAATAAAAAGCTTTCAAAAATAAAGCTTGTGCTTTTTTAGCAGGTGCAATACCTTCAATCGACAAAGCTAAATCACAATTATAAACACTTGTTAACAATGCATTCCAAGAATTTCTTCCTTCTCTACTTGTTGGTGTCCAGTTGTGAGAATGATCTAATCTCCACTCACCATTATCATCCCAGTCACCTCCACGAGTTGGGACCATTAAAATATCAGTTGATGCTTCTTGTAAAGCAAACATTTGTTCTTGAGATTGAAAAGCTCTCAATCCATTATATGCTGATGTTAAAATTGCATCTGGATCGGCTTTAGTAATATCTGTACCATCGATAATACGCTCATCTAAATTAGTACAACCTACTCCTAGAGCAATTACCCCAGCAAAAAGACTATATTTTATAAAATTAATTTTTTTCATTTTTATTCAATTATTAAAATGTTACGTTAAGCCCAAAAGCAAAAGTTCTTGATTTTGGATATGAAAAATAATCAACCCCAGCAGATGGAATACCATTTCTTGTTTTATCAGTATCTACCTCAGGATCAAATCCAGAGTAGTTAGTAATTACAAATAAATTAGCTCCATTAACATAAAAACGAGCTGATTTAATTTTTAAACGTTCTAACGTTGCCCCTTGTTTAAGAGTATAACCAATTGTAAGGTTATTTAATCTTAAGAAGTCACCTTTTTCAAGGTACTTAGTAGACGGTGCATTTGAATCTGATGATGCTTGAACTGAAGTAGCAACTGATTCAATAGAGTTTTTACCACCAAAAGCATTTTTATAAAAAAGAGCATTGTTGGTATTGTTGTATAAATAATGTCCAAAAGAACCGTATAATGATGTAGAAAAATCAAATTGTTTGTAAGAAACACTAGTTGAAAATCCAACAGTCATTTTAGGTAATGGAGTCTTATCTGTTAATACTTTTTTAGCATTTCCAGAATCAACTATAGAACCATCAGGATTAATATATTCAGACTCTCCATTTGCTTTGTATCCTTTAAATTGATTTAATTCATAAGCATATAAAGGAGATCCGTCTTTAATTGTTTGAACAAATGCTCCTGTTAAACCTTGTCCATCAACAGAACCTGCTTCAAACACATTAGTAGCACCTAAATTTTTAACTTCATTACTTAAGAACGCCATATTAGCTGAAATATCCCAAGTTAAATCTTGAGTAGTAATTGCCTTGAAATTCAAACCAAAATCTACTCCTTTGTTAACTAAATTTCCATCTAGGTTTTTATATTTAATACCTTGAGGAGATGGTTGACCTGAAGTTGAAGGAATACCAACAATAAGATTTTCTGTATCTCTCATAAAGTAATCTAAAGACCCAGACAATCTATTATTCACTAAAGTGAAATCTGCACCTACACCATAAGAAGTAGTTGTTTCCCATGTTAAGTCTGGATTAGCATTGTTTACAATAGAAAATGCATCTGGCCCGTTATATTCAATAACACCTAATGCAGAATTTCTAGGAAACTCAGTATTACCTGTTTTACCAACATTAACTCTTAATTTTAAATCATTAACAAAACCTTCTTTACCGTCAACAAATTTATATCCTAAACCTAAAGATGGGAATGTACCATATTTCTTACCTTCACCCGCTTTAGATGAACCATCGCGTCTTACAGTTAAATCTAAATTCAATTTATTGTAGAATGCCATAGATGCTCTAGCAAAAACAGATTGCATTTGAGTTTGGCCTTTGTAAGAGTTTGTTCTAAATTCAGTTGGAATACCACCTTCAATGTTCTCAATTAAATTAGTTTGAGATGAAGCATATCCTTTACCTTGAGTAAAATTACCATTCGACATGTAATCATAAAAAGAATAACCAACGATTGCGTTTAAGTTGATATTTTTAGTAAGGTCTTTACTATAAGTTAAATTGTGTTCAATTGTTTTATTAGCTCTTTGATCTAAACTAATAGTAGCCATTCCTCTGTATTGTTTCTGATCAGCTGGATTAGTAGCAACTGCAACATTCTGAATAACCATTGTTGGCAAAAGTTGAGTTGAAGTAAGAGAACTAGACGTTTCAATACCGACTAATAATTGATATTTTAAAGCATCGCTTAATTTTACAGTGGTAGTTAAACTTCCTAAAAATTTACTTAAATCTCCTAAGTTTTTATACGAGTTAGATAATTGAACTGGATTCAAATAGGTCTCTCCATTAAAAGTGTAGGATCCATCATCTTGTCTAGCAGACAATGTTGGATTCCAATACAATGCAGAACTAATTAAATTTCCAATAAATCCTGAGTTATTAGCTACTAAACCTCTTTTATCCTTAACATTTGAGTAAGATAAACGTGTTTCTAACTTAACTTTTCCGTCAAAAAAATCATTTGAATTAAACAAAGTAGCAGTATACTTATCTAATCCAGTATTTTTAACAATACCGTCTGTACTATTCATTCCTAACGAAACTCTAGTATTAGATTTATCAGTACCACTAGAGTAAGCTAAATCATGATTCATAGTAGACCCTTGTTGTAAAACTTCATCTTTCCATCTAAATGCACCTTTTTTATCACTAGCCGGAGATAATTGAGCAAATCTTTCAGGACTCAATACGTCAAACTTAGAAGCAAAATTTGAAACCTGATAAGAAGTCGAATACGATAATTCTGGCTCTTTAGATTTACCTTTTTTAGTAGTAATGATAATTACACCATTAGCACCACGAGCACCGTAAATAGCTGTAGAAGAAGCATCTTTCAAAATAGACATACTTTCGATGTCATTTTGGTTAATGAAACTTAATGGATCTTTAGCAGATGAACTACCTAATCCTAAATCAGCACCTCCTGCAGAAACATCACCTCCTGCTAAAGGCACACCATCCACAACAATAAGCGGACCATTTCCTGAACGCAAAGTACCGTTACCACGAACTCTAATAGATACACCAGCTCCTGGCTCACCACTAGTTGAAGTAATTTGAACACCGGCAACTTTACCTTGTAAAAGTGATCCTGGAGTTGTAGCTGCAACGTTGTCAAATTTCTTTGACGACAATTGATCAACTGCTCCGGTAGCATCTTTTTTCTTCACAGAACCGTAACCGATAACGACTACTTCTTTTAATTCTGCTGAATCTTCTTTTAAAGTAACTTTCACATTACTTTTTCCTGCTACATTTACTTCTTGAGATTTAAGCCCAATGTAACTAAAAACTAAAACTGCGTTTGAGCCAACATTCTTGATTGTAAATTTACCATCAAAATCTGTTTGTGCTCCTTTTGTCGTTCCTTTTACTAACACAGAAGCCCCTGGAAGAGGTCCGCTAGCATCGGATACGGTACCTGACACATCTTGCGAGTATGTCAAACTTGTACATAGCATGGTTAAGAAAACCATCAAGCCTTTAAGTAGACTATTTTTCATACGTAATAAATAAGTTGGTTAATAAATGGTTTGTTTTAAATATTGAACCAAACATACTATTAATTTTATGAAAATATTAAGAAAAAGTGAACTATATCGTTTTCGGAGTATCGAAAACGTTTTCGATTTAAAAATTAATAATTTAAAAAAACAGTAGTAAAAATAGGGTTTGTATAAAAAAATATCATAAAAAAAACAAATAACGTAGCTATTTATCAAACTAGTTGAATAAACAACGATATATTCACAACAAAATACCAATAATTTAAAAAATAATACGAATAATGCAAAAAGAGTAAATTCTTACATTTTAAAAATAGCAAGGCGGCTTTTTTATTTAAAATTGATACCAAATCAAAATCATATAAATCAATAGTATACTAAACCCTATAAAATTGTTTAAAAAAAAGCTTCCATCCTTTTAAAAGGATGGAAGCATAATAAAAAAAACGAAAAGTTATTATTTTACCTCTGTAACTTCTAAAATCACACTAGTTCTTTTTAAATTTACATCTGGATTATAACCCGCTTTCATCAAAAAATCTCCTGAAAAAACAATACCTGATTTTAAAGTTGATTCTATACCAGGATATACATTAATTTCTTTAACCGAATATTTTTTGTTCGAATCCAAACCATTAAAAATGACAGGTCTTTTAGTTGCAGTAATATTAAACCTATTGTTCACTAAATAATTAAAAACAACTGCTTTAGTTTTGTCTTTAGCTACATACATCAATGATGCAATATCATTTTGATATGGATTTACCAAACGGTATTGATCTCCATGCCAAACTACATCTTTAAAAGAGTTATACTTTGAAATCGCTTGTTTACAAAACTGTTTGTCCTTTTCACTCAAATGATCCGTTACGATATCAAACCCTAATTTTCCCATACTCGCCACATCAACTCTAAACTTCAAAGGCTGTTTTCCCCAATCAGTTACGTGATTATCTGTAGTTATAGATGGGAAAAAATAGGAATAATTCCACTGCAGAAAAATACGTTCCAACGGTTCAGTATCATCACTTGGCCAAAACTCTGTAAAGTACTTCAATAATTCATATTCCCCTCTACCACCTCCGCCAGAACACAACATCATTGGAACTTTTGGATATTTAGCTCGAATTCGCTCTAACACTTTATACAATCCATTAATATAATCAACATATAAATTAGATTGCGGCATTCCCTTTTTACTTAAATAAGACGAATAGGCGTTATAAATCACCGCATTGCAATCCCATTTGATAAATGCTAATTCTGGATTTTTGACAAATAAATTATCTACTATTCCAAAAACAAAATCTTGAACTTCGGGATTAGACAAATCCAAAACTAATTGGTTTCTATAATAAATTTCAGGACGTTCGGGTTGACGAATTACCCAGTCTTGATGTTTTTCATACAATTCGCTTTTAGGATTTACCATTTCAGGCTCAATCCAGATTCCAAATTTGACACCTTCTTTTTTGGCTTCTTTTACCAAAAAACCTAATCCGTGAGGTAATTTCTTTTTATTTTCCTGCCAATCTCCTAAACCAGCATCATCATTATTGCGCGGATATTTATTCCCAAACCAACCATCGTCTAAAAGGAATAGATCAACTCCAATATCTTTAGCTCCTTTAAACAAACCTGAAATTTTGTTTTCGTCAAAATCAAAATAGGTTGCCTCCCAATTATTTAATAAAGTCAATCGTTCTCCTTCTCCATCTAAAACCCGATATTTTCTGGCCCAATTTTGTAAATTCCTACTTGCCTCTCCAGTTCCATTATTAGATAATGCGTAAATAAACGATGGTGTTTTAAACTTTTCATTTGGCACCAAAGCATATTCTGAAGCGAATGGATTAATTCCTGTAATCAAACGGAGATTTTTGTTTGAATCAATTTCAAAATCCAATTTGAAATTACCACTCCAAGCCAATTGACCTAACAATACCGTCCCTTGATTCTCTGAAGCAGGTTTCCCAAAAGAAACGAAAAAATTTGGAGTCTGTAACAACATTGCTCTAGTTCCTAATTTAGAATCAATTGTTCTAATGCCTTGTTCTAATTTCGTTTCAATAGGCTGCATTTCTTTCAAATACTCTCCTTGAAAACTGGTTAAATAGAAATCTTTGTTTGAAAAGTACAAATTGGCAGAAGCAAACTTTTGCAACAAAACCGCTTTTTTCTCTTTGTGTCTAATTTCTGTCCATTGCTCAATCAGATTTTCTTTTGACCAAACTTTATAACACAAAGTCACCTCAAAAGGATAAACAGGATCTTTCAAGACTATACTCGTAAGAGAAGTATTGGCATCAATTTGTTCTTTTTTGTGACTGCTGTATTTCAACTCTAACGAAGGATTCCCATCCGCATGTTTTACCTGAATAGCGGGTTCTGATAAATTCCAAGTTCCTGCCGGAGTGTAAGCCGAATTATAAATTCCCGAATTATTTTCATCATAATTCGTAGTAGCCCCAACCGCTTCTAATTCGCTTTGATTTTGTAATGGTTTACCAAAGTATATTGTTCTTAATCGATTCAAATGATCCGTCTGCAACAAAATCATGTGATTTTCAGAAGCAATGGGAATAGTCACTTTTTGAGCACTCACCTGTATCGAGGTAATTAATAGGCTTACAATAAAAAATACTTTTTTATTAAAAGGCGTTACAAAATTAAAATTCATAATTTTTAAATTAATTGGTTTAGACAATAGACGTTTACAACTTTCAAACATAATACATAAAATTGTAATACTATTTACAAAGACATTTAAAACTACTAAATACAGCATCGACAACGATTTCGGAAAAATTCTATATCATTATCAATATTCCAAAGCTGACTATTCATAAAAGAATACTATTTTTAACAGCCAAAAAAAATCAAGATGAAATACCTATGGACTCAAATAATAGCCGTTAGCTTGTTCATAAGCGCTCTAGTCACATTAAATTGCGTAGCGCAAGAAAAAAATAACGTTTTGATTTCGTCTAAAGAAACTATCACAGTTGATTCTACCCAATATTATAAAGAACCTTTTAGACCACAGTTTCATTTTTCGCCTGAAAAAAAATGGATGAATGATCCTAATGGGATGTTATACTACAAAGGAACTTATCATTTGTTTTACCAATATTACCCAGAAGACATTGTTTGGGGTCCCATGCATTGGGGCCATGCAACCAGTTCTGATTTGATGCATTGGCAGCACCAAAAAATCGCTTTATATCCAGATGAATTGGGTTATATATTTTCAGGAAGTGCCGTGATGGATGTAAACAACACTTCAGGTCTTGGCACAAAAGAGAATCCTCCAATGATTGCTATTTTCACTTATCACAATATGGAATTTGAAAAGGCAGGCAAAATCAATATGCAAACCCAGGGATTAGCCTACAGTTTAGATGAAGGGCAAACTTGGAAAAAATATGAAGCAAATCCAATTATCAACAATACAACTTTACGTGATTTTAGAGACCCTAAAGTATTTTGGAACGAAGATACCAAAACTTGGAACTTGGTTTTAGTTGCGGGAGATCGTGCTCAATTCTATACTTCCAGCAACTTACTCCATTGGAAACTAGAAAGTGAGTTTGGACAAAATAATGGTGCTCATGGTGGAGTTTGGGAATGCCCAGACCTATTTAAACTAAAAACTGAGAATAATCAAGAAGAAAAATGGGTGCTTTTAGTTAGTATCAATCCAGGAGCTCCAAATGGCGGTTCAGCTACACAATACTTTATTGGTGATTTTGACGGAAAAACATTTACAACATCTCAAAAAGACACCAAATGGGTGGATAATGGTACCGACAATTACGCAGGCGTAACTTACAACGATACTCCAAACGGTGAACGTATTTTTATGGGCTGGATGAGTAATTGGAATTATGCTCGAAACACACCAACAACGAATTGGAGAAGCGCTATGACTTTACCCAGAACGCTATCGCTATCAACTATTAAAGGAGATTATGTATTGCAAAGTAAACCGGTTGCCCAATTCGACCAACAACTAACTACAGCATTCTCGAAAGAAAAAATCGAAATTAAAAAAGGAAGTGAAAAAACTTTGAATTACTCTAACTTCAATCAATCACAAATCCAATTTAAGGCAGCTAACAAAAATCTAAAATTAGTATTTTCGAACGAAGTAAATGATTCTCTGGTACTTAATTACGACGCACAAAAACAACAATTTTCTATTGACAGACGCCAATCAGGAAAAGTAAATTTCGAAAAAAGTTTTGGCGAAAAAATCCATACTACACCTACCCCTAATTTGATTTCGAAATCCATTGATTTTCAAATTATTTTAGATTGGTCGTCCATTGAGATTTTCTTAAACGGAGGAGTTTATTCATTTACAGAACAAATTTTTCCAAACCAGCCTTACACTAAACTGTCTATTCAGTCAATTGATAATCAAGAAATTAAAAATATAAATATCCAATCTGTAAAAGACATTTGGTAATTTGTATTTTTCAAATCAAAATTAACTTAACCAAAAAAACTAAAAAAATGAATAACGTTAGAAATTGGTCACTTACCGTAGCTGTTGCGGGATTTTTATTTGGATTTGACACTGTTGTCATCTCAGGTGCTAACTTACCTATCAAGGAATTGTGGCACACAACACCATTGTTTCATGGACTTTTTATAATGTCAATGGCTTTATGGGGTACCGTTTTGGGTTCTTTACTTGGAGGCTTTCCTTGTGACAAATGGGGGCGAAAGAAAACTTTATTCTGGATTGGTATATTATTTTTAGTCTCGGCTTTAGGTTCTGCACTAGCACCTAATCCATATGTGTTTTCATTTTTCAGATTCATTGGCGGTATTGGAGTTGGAGCCTCATCAGTAGCAGCACCCATTTATATTTCAGAAATTTCAACACCAGCCAACAGAGGAAAACTAGGTACTTTATTTCAATTTAATATTGTTTTTGGAATCCTAATCGCCTTTTTCTCTAATTACTTATTTGAAGGGATTGGAGGTATAAACGACTGGAGATGGATGGTGGGAATTGTAGCAGTTCCAGCTTTAATTTACAGCATTATTGTTTTGCAAATACCTGAAAGTCCACGGTGGTTAATTCTTAAAAAAAGGGATGATGTTGTTGGATTGCAGGTGCTTGAAATGATTTATAATAAGAAAGAAGCTTTAGAGAATTTTAATGAAATCAAAAAAGATGTTGTAGCAACAATGGTAAAAGAAACTATTTTTTCAAAAAAATACCAGCTCCCTATTATATTAGCATTTTTATTAGCTTTTTTTAACCAACTTTCAGGAATTAATTTCATTTTATATTATGCTCCAGAAATTTTAGAAATGGCAGGTTTAGGTTCCAAAGAGTCCTTACTAAATTCGATTTTAATTGGTGTTACAAATCTCGTTTTTACACTTGCAGGAATGCGTTTGATTGATGTCTTGGGCCGTAAACAATTAATGCTCATTGGTTCCGTAGGTTACATATTGAGTTTAGGAATGGTAGCTTTAGCTTTTCATAACAACCTAGGTTCAGTAGTATTAATGGTATCAATAATGGTATTTATTGCCTCGCACGCCATTGGACAAGGAGCTGTAATTTGGGTTTTTATTTCGGAAATATTCCCAAATAATGTTCGTGCTAATGGACAATCCTTTGGAACAGGAATTCACTGGATTTTTGCAGCATTAATCACTTTGGCTGGCCCTGTAGTGATTGATATTTTTAAAGAGAATCCGTGGCCGATTTTTGCTTTCTTCGCTTTTATGATGGTACTTCAATTGGTTTTTGTTTTGTTTATGATGCCGGAAACCAAAGGATTATCGCTAGAAGAATTAGAACATAAAATGCTTAAAAAATGAATTCAACGATAAAGAAATCAAAAATAGTTTGCTTTGGCGAGGTATTATTTGATGTTTTTCCAACACATAGAAAAATTGGAGGAGCACCCTTAAATGTTGGTCTCCGAATGGCTTCTCTAGGTATTGACACCCAAATCATCAGCTGTATAGGGCGAGATGAAATAGGAAAAGAATTACTTGATTTTATTGCCGAAAACGGCGTAAGCACTGATTCTATTCAGGTTGACAAATCCTTTGCCACAGGAGAAGTACTGGTTAAACTCGACGATAAAGGTTCGGCTTCTTATACGATTAATTATCCGGTAGCTTGGGACAAAATTGAAGCATCTCCTGAAGCGCAAAAAGTGGTAGCCAATGCTGATGCCTTGGTATTTGGAAGTTTGGTTTGTCGCGACAACACCTCTTACCAAAGCTTATTAATCCTTTTGAATTCAGCTAAATATAAAATATTTGACGTGAATTTGAGAGCACCATTTTATACCAAAGAATTACTTTCTGATTTAATGAATAAAGCTGATTTCATCAAATTTAATGATGACGAATTGTATGAAATTAGCGATTATTTAGGTTCTCCTTTTCATTCTTTGGAACAAAACATGCAGTTTATCGCTGAAAAAACGAACACACAGCATATTTGTGTCACCAAAGGGAGTCATGGAGCAGTTTTAATGTACAACAACCAATTATTTTACAATAGCGGATACAAAATAACCGTAGCTGACACCGTTGGTGCTGGAGATTCATTTTTGGCTGGATTGTTAACCCAATTATTGACTGGAATTGACCCTCAAAAAGCCATTAATTTTGCTTGTGCATTAGGCGCACTTGTGGCACAAGAAGAAGGGGCAAATCCAAAAATATCACAAGAAGCTATTGCTGAATTTATGCAAATTTAAAAACATGGATTTAAAAATCAACCACATTCAACACATTGGAATTCCTGTTTCCAATATTGAAAAATCGATTGCTTTTTATGAACAATTCGGTTTTAAAAATGTAATGCCATCAACCTTTGAAATTCAAGGTGAAAAAGGTGGAATTGTAGCCATGATGGAACGAGGTAGTATAATTATAGAATTGTATCAAATGCCTGCCTCTCATTTATCTGAAATAACAAAAAGAAAAGACGGTCATATTGACCACATTGCCTTTGATGTTGACGATATAGATTTGGCATTTGCAACTATAAAAGAAAACCATTTTACCATTCTCGAGAAAGAACCAGTTTTCCTAAATTTTTGGAACAAAGGATGTAAATATTTCAATGTTCTAGGACCTGATGGTGAACGTTTAGAATTCAACGAAATAATTAAATAACTATAAACCACAACTTAATTTTACCCACATGAAATCGCCATTTAAAATTCGTTTGCGAAAGCAAACACCAATAACAAAGGCGATAACATATATGACCGCTAACAAATAAATTTTACATATATGAAAAAGAATCAAATGCTTTTGATTGCCTTACTCTTTTCTTCTTTTATGAGTATAACAGCACAAGAAAACAAAACAACAATCTTAAAAAATGGTGATGCCAAATGGTGGAAAGAAGCCGTCATTTACCAAATTTATCCTCGCAGTTTTAAAGACAGTGATGGAGATGGAATTGGAGATATTAAAGGAATTATCTCCAAATTAGACTACTTGAAAAGTTTAGGAATAGATGCGGTTTGGCTTAGTCCAATTTACGATTCTCCTAACGATGATAATGGATATGACATTAGCAATTACAGAGAAATCTTAAAGGATTTTGGAACCATGGCTGATTTTGATCTTTTACTGCAAGAAATGCACAAAAGAAACATTAAATTAATCATGGATATGGTGGTAAATCACAGTAGTGATGAACACGATTGGTTCAAACAATCCAAAAGCTCAAGAGACAATAAATACCGTGATTATTACTATTGGTGGCCTGCTGAAAAAGGGACTCCGCCTTACCGTTGGAGCTTTTTTGATGTCAATAGTAACGCTTGGAAATACGATGCAACAACCAACGCCTATTATTTGCATTATTTCTCTCAAAAACAACCCGATTTAAATTGGAACAACCCTTCTCTTCGTAAAGAAATTTACGATACAATGACATTTTGGTTAAACAAAGGAATCGACGGTTTTAGAATGGATGCTTTTCAATTCATTTCTAAAGATGATTCTTTTCCTGAACTACCTAAAGAAATTGTAAATAACACGCTTGAGATTATTAAATTTTATGGCAATGGACCAAAGCTACACGAACACATTCAAGAGATGAATCGTGAAGTATTGAGTAAATTCCCGAATGCCATGTCAGTTTCTGAAGGTGCTGGAGATTCACCAGAAGCAGCCATGAAATTTGTTGACCCTGATCGAAAAGAATTGAACCTAGCGTATCATTTTGAAAGTGTGGACATTGGAAATCATGTACGCGAATTTGGATTAGTAAAATACAAAGACATTTTCTCTAGATATGATGAAGTATTTAAAGACAAAGGATGGTTGTCCATTTTTGTGTCCAATCATGATCAACCAAGAATGGTGAGTAAATTTGGAAATGATACACCTCAATTTAGAGCTATTTCTTCCAAAATGCTTTCTACTTTTGTCATGACGATGAGAGGAACTCCTTATAACTTCAATGGAGACGAAATTGGCATGGTCAATATTCGCTTTGACAATATTGAAGATTATAATGATGTAGATACCCGAAACAAATACGAACAGCTTAAAAATGCTGGAGGTGATTTGAAAGCATTTTTGGAAAACAAAAAACAAACCTCTAGAGAAAATGGAAGAACTCCTTTTCAATGGAATACTACTGCCAATGGAGGGTTTACAACAGGTAAGCCTTGGTTAAAGGTAAATCCAAACTATATTAATATCAATGCCGAGGCACAAGAAAAAGATCCAAATTCAGTATTGAATTATTACAGAAAATTAGTCAAAGTACGTAAAGCAAGTCCTGTTTTACAGTACGGAAAATACACGCTGCTAGACAAAGATAATCCTAATGTATTTTCGTATACTCGAGAACTTAACGGTAAAAAAGTGTTAGTTTTATTGAATTTCACTGAAAAAGATGCTACCTATGATGTAGGATTTTCAACCAAAAATTCTTCGCTGATTTTAGGTAATTATCCTAAATTAAAATCGGGTAAATCAAACAGTTTACGTCCATATGAGTCGAAGATTCTAGAACTAAAATAATACAATTAAGAATAAGCTTGAATGCGGTTTCAATAGATTTGAAACCGCATTTTTTATGCATTACTAAAGATGAAAATATAACATATTCTATACTATTTGTAAATAGTAAACAAAATAAAACCATTTTTTCAAAAAAATGAATATCTTGGCGTTTGTATCAGTTTAACTAATAATTTAAAATTAATTCTCAAATTGACATTTAACAAATTTGTTTCAAATCAAAAGTAAATGAAAAACATTACACTTAAAGAGATTGCAACCACTTTAGGGATTTCTATAACTACCGTTTCTAAAGCGTTAAAAGATTATCCTGATGTGAGTGAAAAAACTAAAAAAGCAGTTAAGGAATTGGCACAAAACCTTAATTACACTCCAAACAGTTTTGCAGTAAATTTAAGAACAAAAGAATCAAAAACTATAGGTTTAATAATCCCTGAGGTTACACACCACTTTTTTTCAAACATCATTAAGGCTATTATTGATGCTGCTGAGAAAAATGGCTATTTGGTCATTATTTTACAATCTAATGAGAGCCTTGAATTAGAAAAAAAACAAGTAGAGCTATTAATCAATAAAAGGGTAGATGGGATATTAATTTCGTTATCAAACGAATCGAATAATGATTCCCATATTCAAGAGATTATAAACAGAAATATTCCCTTAGTAATGTTTGATAAAATAGCGAAGTTGTCAAACTGTTCCAAAGTAGTTATTGACGATCAAAAAGCAGGATTTGATGCCACCCAACATTTAATTGACAAAGGGTGTAAAAAAATAGCACACATTCGTGGCCCTTTAAATCCACAAAACTCTATTGATCGCTATTTAGGTTATAAAAAAGCGTTAGAAAAGAATAATATACCATTTGATTCTAAACTGGTATATACTTGTGATAAAGTTACCTACGAAGAAGGAAAAGAGTATACCAAACAATTACTTGAAGAACACCCAGATGTTGATGGCCTTTTTGCGATTACCGACTTAGTAGCTGTTGGTGCAGTTGTTTATTGTAACGAGAAAAACATTGAGATCCCAAAAAACCTTAAAATCATAGGATTTAGTAATTGGTTTATGTCGCAAATAATTAAGCCGAATTTAAGTACCGTTGAACAACCGAGTTATGAAATGGGTACAGCAGCATTTGATCTTTTATTAGAAGAAATGCTTTGTAGAAAAGACGGATTTCCATTTACACCAAAATCCATCGAATTAAATACCCAGATTATAAGTAGAGAAACCACTTAGAGCATTTCTCTATTTAATAAAATCAATATTGCGTTTCAAACCTTCCCATTTTGTTCTTTTTAGTGGCGAATCTTTGAATACCTTTTGAAAAGTTTCGGTTGTAATTTCCTCCCAGTCTTTTTTTGAAAACGAAAGCAGTTCAGGATTTGCTTGAAATAATGGTTCGTTATGTGTCTTTGAAAAACGGTTCCAAGGGCAAACATCTTGACATACATCACAACCAAAAACCCAATCATCAAACCTCCCTTTCATATCTTGAGGCAAGCTATCTTTTAATTCGATGGTGTAATAAGAAATACACTTGCTTCCATCTACTTGATATGGTGCAATAATTGCTTGAGTTGGACAAGCATCCAAACAAGCGGTACAATTACCACAATGATCGGTTGTTGCAAAATCATATTCCAATTCCAAATCAACAATTAATTCTGCAATAAAATAAAAAGAGCCCACTTTTTGAGTGATGAGATTACTGTTTTTTCCAATCCACCCTAACCCACTTTTAGCAGCCCATGCTTTATCTAAAACTGGTGCTGAATCAACAAAAGCACGCCCTGAAACTTCACCTATATGATCTTGTATAGATTCTAGTAATTCTTTTAGCTTCTCTTTGATTACAAAATGATAATCTTGTCCGTAAGCATATTTGGAAATTTTATAGGTATCGTCTCTTTGTAATTCAGAAGGATAGTAATTGAGTAAAAGCGAAATGACACTTTTGGCACCATCTACCAATAAAGTAGGATCCAAACGTTTATCAAAATGGTTTTCCATGTAAGCCATTTGACCATGACGATTGTTATTTAGCCAATTTTCGAGTCGTGGCGCTTCTTTTTCTAAAAAACCGGCCTTGGATATACCGCAGGACAAAAAACCAAGGCGTTGCGCCTCTGATTTGATAAATTGCGAATATTTTGATTGAGTAGTAATAAAAATAAAATTAAAACAATCCGCCTTGAATATTAGTTTTCAACTTTCCTAAGTGCTTATAAGCTTTGTCGGTTACTTCACGACCGCGTGGAGTTCGCATAATAAATCCTTCTTGAATTAAGAAAGGTTCATATACTTCTTCAATGGTTTCACTACTTTCTGAAACCGCAGTTGCGAGGGTAGTAAGACCCACAGGACCTCCTTTAAATTTATCGATAATTGTATTTAGAATTTTATTGTCCATTTCATCCAAGCCATGCGCGTCGACATTAAGCGCTTTTAAGGCATATCTTGCAATTTCAATGTCAATTGTACCATTACCCTTAATTTGAGCAAAATCACGTACTCTACGTAGCAATGCATTCGCTATACGAGGTGTTCCTCTACTTCTACCTGCAATTTCAATTGCAGCTTCAAGATCAATAGGCATTTTTAAAATACTAGCACTACGTTCAATAATTGTAGTTAAAAGTTCCGTTGTATAATATTGTAAACGAGAGGAGATTCCAAAACGAGCACGCATAGGCGCAGTCAATAAACCAGAGCGTGTAGTTGCTCCGATTAATGTAAACGGATTTAGATTGATTTGAACCGTTCTAGCATTCGGTCCCGATTCAATCATAATATCTATCTTAAAGTCTTCCATAGCAGAATACAAATACTCTTCTACAATTGGACTTAAACGATGAATTTCATCAATAAACAAAACATCACGTTCTTCGAGATTAGTTAATAAACCCGCTAGATCACCAGGCTTGTCTAAAACCGGACCTGATGTTATTTTGATTCCTACTTGCAATTCATTAGCCAAAATATTAGCCAAGGTAGTTTTACCCAAACCGGGAGGGCCATGAAACAACGTATGATCTAAGGCTTCATTACGCTGATTAGCTGCTTCTACAAATACCTTAAGATTTTCAAGAATTTGATCCTGACCAGCAAAATCATCAAATGAAAGTGGTCGTAATCTTTTTTCAAGATCAAGTTCTTCTGGATTATATCCTTTTGTAGTTGGATCTAAATTTTCGTTCATAAAACAAAGATAGATAAAGATTACTTAGAAATTTATAGCAAGTAATAAGTTGAAATAAAAAAGCCTCTACAATAGAGGCTTTTTATAATTCTAGTGATTCAAAACGACTTCACCTGGTTTCATCGGAACATTCTGCGGAACAAAATCTTCGTCATGTGCAGGATTACTATAGTCGTATGGCCATCTGTGTACTTCAGGAAGTTCTCCTGGCCAGTTTCCGTGAATGTGTTCTACAGGAGCTGTCCATTCTAATGTATTTGACTTCCATGGATTTTGTTCTGATTTCTTACCGTAAAAAATACTTACAAAGAAATTGTATAAGAACACTAATTGGAAAGCACCTCCTATTAAAGCAAATGTTGTAATTAAAACATTTACATTTTGCAAATCATCAAATAAAGGGAAGTTAGTATTGGTATAATAACGTCTTGGTAAACCAGCTAATCCAATAAAGTGCATTGGGAAGAAAACTCCATAAGCACATACAGCCGTTACCCAAAAGTGAATATAACCTAAATTTTTGTTCATCATTCTACCAAACATTCTTGGAAACCAATGATACACTCCAGCAAACATTCCGTAAAGAGCAGAAATACCCATTACTAAGTGAAAGTGAGCTACAACGAAATACGTATCATGAACATTAATATCTAAAGTACTATCTCCTAAAATAATTCCGGTTAATCCACCAGTAATAAATGTAGATACTAGACCAATAGAAAATAACATTGCAGTATTGAACTGTAAGTTTCCTTTCCACAAAGTAGTGATATAGTTAAACGCTTTTACAGCCGAAGGAATTGCAATCAACAAAGTTGTAAAAGTAAATACAGATCCTAAGAAAGGATTCATACCCGATACAAACATATGGTGACCCCAAACAATTGTAGATAAAAATGCGATAGCTAAAATTGACATAATCATTGCTCTGTAACCAAAAATTGGTTTACGAGAATTAGTCGCAATGATTTCAGATGTAATTCCTAATGCAGGTAATAATACAATATAAACCTCAGGGTGACCTAAAAACCAGAACAAGTGTTCATACAATACAGGTGATCCACCTTGATAATGTAAAACCTCACCAGCAATGTAAATATCCGATAAGAAAAATGATGTTCCAAAACTTCTATCAAAAATCAACAACAAAGCAGCTGATAATAAAACAGGGAAAGATACAATACCAATAATTGCAGTAATAAAGAAAGCCCAAATAGTCAAAGGCAATCTTGTCATGGTCATACCTTTTGTTCTCAAATTGATAACAGTAACTACGTAATTTAATGATCCCATCAAAGAGGAAGCAATAAATATAGCCATAGAAACCAACCAAAGAGTCATACCAGCTCCAGAACCAGGGATTGCTTGAGGCAAAGCACTTAAAGGCGGATAAATTGTCCACCCTGAAGATGCTGGACCTGCTTCAACAAATAATGAAGCTACCATAATAACGCTTGACAAAAAGAACAACCAATAGGATATCATATTCATGAATCCTGAGGCCATATCACGAGCTCCAATTTGAAGTGGAATTAATAAGTTACTAAAAGTACCACTCAAACCAGCTGTCAAAACAAAGAATACCATAATGGTACCGTGAATTGTAACCAAAGCTAAATAGATATCATTAGCCATTACTCCATCAGGAGCAAATTTATCACCTAATAAAATATTGAAAATTTTGAAAGACTCTTCTGGCCATGCCAATTGCATTCTAAAAAGCAAAGACATTCCAACTCCAATAATACCCATAACAATACCAGTTAATAAGTATTGTTTAGCAATCATTTTATGATCAATACTAAAGATATATTTAGTAATGAATGTTTCTTTATGATGATGATCGTGTTCGTGACCGTGTAAATCTGCTGACATATTTATATACTTTATAAATTTTAATTTAATTATTTCATTGCAACCTTAGAAGCAACAGTGTCCGAAGATACAACTGTAGTGTCAGTTGAAGTGCCATCTGCTGCTGGAGCTGGCTCATTCGAAGCTTTAACTTCTTTAACTAAAGCTACTTTATCAGACAACCATGTTTTATATTCTTCTGGGCTATCTACAACTATTTTCATTTGCATATTGTAATGTGAAGCTCCACAAATTTTATTACATAACAATAAGTAATCAAAAGTGTAAGGATCTAAAGCAGTATTACCTGCAGCAACTAATTCAGCACTTTTCTTAGCTCTTAATTCATTAATTCTAGCTATTTTTTCAACCATGAAAGGCATTTCTCTATATTCGGCTGTAGTATATATAGGAGTAAAAGAAAACTGAGTAACCATTCCTGGAACACAATTCATTTGAGCTCTAAAATGTGGCATGTAAGCAGAGTGTAAAACATCCTGAGAACGAATCTTGAAAAGAACTTTTTTACCCTTAGGAATATGTAATTCAGAAGTCACAAAATCATCTTGTGCATTAGGATCTGCTAAATCCATACCAACAGCATTAACTCCGTCAATAAGTCTAACATTTGCTTTACCTAAAACATTATCAGCACCTGCATAACGAGCAGTCCATTTGAATTGTTGAGCATATAATTCAATAACTATTACTTCTTCGTCTTCATCAACAAACATAATGTTATTCCAAGCATACAAACCATACAAAATCAAACCTGCTAATACTACCGCAGGAATAGAACTCCAAATGGCTTCTAACTTATTGTTATCAGCAAAGAAAGTAGCTTTTTGATCTTTTTTACCTCTGTATTTAAAGGCAAAAAAATGCAATAATACTTGAGTAATAGCCTGTACAATAAAAATTAATATCCATGAGATATTCATTAAAGTATCAACATCTGAACCATGCTCTGAAGCTGGAGTATGTAAAGGAAGATCTCCCCATTGCAATAAACCATAAATTGTAAAAATATAAATGAATGCTAAAAAACCAAACATTAAATATCCTTGAACATTGTTATCATTATCAGTTGCTATTTGAGAATCATTCGAACTTGAATTGCCTACTTGAGTCAAGTCAAATATCTTTGTTAATTGCCAAATTGCAACGGCTAATAAAACTAAAACTATAATTACCAACAAACTTGTCATCTGTTTTTATTTAAATATTATTAATAATGAAAATGTTTACTCTCTTCAATAAATGGATTTCTTTTAGCTAATAAAGGAGCTTTAGTCAATGCTGTGAAAACAACATAAATAAACAACCCAAAGAAGAAAAGAACAGAAGCAATTTCAGATACTCCAATAAACCATTGGTCGCCAACTGTACCAGGCATAATCATGTTAAAGAAGTCAACATAATGTCCTAGTAATATTACTATACCTGCCATAACCAATATCCAAGTAATTCTTTTGAAATCAGTATTGATTAAAATCAATAATGGGAATAAGAAGTTCATAACAACAGCACCAAAAAATGGTAAGTTGTACAATTGAATACGAGTTACGTAGTACGTAATTTCTTCTGGAATATCAGCATACCAAATCAACATAAACTGTGAAAACCATAAATAGGTCCAGAATACACTAAATCCAAACATGAATTTAGCTAAATCATGAATATGACTTGTGTTTACATGCTCTAAATAGCCTTTAGATTTAAGGTACAAGGTTACCATTGCGATCATTGTGATACCACTTACAAAGAAACTTGCAAATACATACCATCCAAATAATGTACTGAACCAGTGAGGATCAATAGACATAATCCAATCCCAAGACATAATTGACTCAGATACAATAAAGAAAACTAAAAATCCAGCAGACATTTTGAAGTTCTTTTTGTAGTTCAAATTATCGTCCGCTTCATCTTGAGCCAAACAGTTTTTTCTAGAATAATAACGGTAAGCATTCCAGCCTAATAAGAAAATAGCAGCTCTAACAATCCAAAATGGAAAATTCAAATACCCAGCTTTACCAGCAATAATGTGATCGTAATTTGCACTATTGGGATCTGTAACACCTTCTCCTAACCAAACAAATAAGTGATTAAAATGCAACCCAGATAAAATTAGAAAAACAAAGAACAAAACAGAACCTACAGGTAGGTAGGCTGTAATACCTTGCATTACTCTAAATAATACCGGAGACCATCCAGCTTGTGCCACTTGTTGAATAGCATAAAATGCTAATGTTCCCATTGAAATTAACAAGAAGAAAATACAAGCAACATACAATGCAGCCCAAGGTTTGTTTTGCAATTGATGCAAAACATGTGTTAAGTGTGCTTCATGTTCAGCATGAGCATCTCCTTCGTGAGTCTCAGTAGCTTCATGTGCTTTTTCAATAGGAGCTTCTGCTTTCATCTCATGAGATTGATCAGCTTCATGAGCATCAGCAGCTTCATGACCTTTTTCAATAGGTGCTACCGCTTTTGTATCGTGAGCCTCAGTAGCCTCATGTTTAACAGCAGCATGACCACCATGACTTTCAGCAGCCAAAAGTGCTTCTACTTCTTTTATATCTTTAGGAGCAGTATAAAAACCGTAACCAATTCCTAAAAGACCAACAGCCATAAGGATTAGTGAAAAAGTTTTTAATTTACTTGAAAATGTATACATATCTTTTACGATCAGTTTGTTCAACAATTATAATTCGCTTTTTAGTTTTAGAACATAGTTAGCCACTAACCAACGTTCTTTAGCATCCAATTGATTGGCATGTGAACCCATAGAGTTTAATCCATAAGTAATTACATGAAAAATACTACCTTCTGTAATTGGTCTATCAGCATAACTAGGAACTCCAAGGAATTTTTCTCTTTCTACTAACTTACCTTTACCATTTCCGGAAGCACCATGACAACTGATACAATAGATTTCATAAAGTTCTTGTCCTTTAACAATGTCTTTTTGAATAGAATCTAAAGGAGATTTTAAATTAGCTTTTGCTAATTCATAACCAGCAGTAGAATTTTCATATTCATAAACATCAAATCCTCTTTTAATTGAACCCTTAGCTGGAAGTTGACCTTCCTTTCCATCCTTAAAAGCTGATGATTCAGAATACGTTTCGTATCCTGCAGATTCATACATATTCGGGAAATACTGATAATTAGGTGCCGACTTATCATGACATGAAGACACTAGTACAGTAATACCAAATAATAACGTTATTTTAAATATACTTTTCATAACTATAATTAATGCTTTTCTATAACTTTTACTTCTACAGCTCCAGTATTTTCAAAGAATGAAACCAATTCAGCTTCATTATTATTAACTGCAACTTCCATTAAAAAATGGTCATCTGTAGTTCTTACATCTGGGTTCTCCGCTTCTTTAAATGGCCATAATTTACTTCTCATATAAAAAGTAATTACCATTAAGTGAGCTGCAAAAAATACCGTTTCTTCAAACATAATTGGTACAAATGCTGGCATATTTTCAATATAACTAAAACTAGGTTTACCTCCAATATCTTGTGGCCAATCTTGAATCATAATATAATTCATCATCCATGTACCAAAAGAGATACCACATAATCCATACAAAAAAGCACAAATTGCTAAACGAGTTGGCGCTAATCCCATAGCTTTATCCAAACCATGAACAGGAAATGGGCTAAAAACTTCTTCAATATGATGATGAGCAGCACGCGTTTTTTTAACAGCATCCATTAAAACATCATCGTCATTATAAATGGCGTATATTACTTTATTACTCATGGTGTGACTCTTTATTTGCTCTTTCTTTAATATAATTATCTCCAGTTGCTTTTAAGATAGTTTTTACTTCTGCTTGAGCTATTACAGGGAATGTTCTAGCATATAATAAAAATAATACGAAAAAGAAACCAATTGTTCCAATGAAAATACCAATGTCAACAAAAGTTGGTGAGAACATAGTCCAAGAAGATGGAAGATAATCTCTGTGTAGTGAAGTAACGATAATTACGAAACGCTCAAACCACATACCAATATTTACGACAATTGAGATGATAAATGAGAACATAATACTTGTTCTTAATTTCTTGAACCACATGAATTGTGGAGAAAAAACATTACATGTCATCATAGACCAGTAAGCCCACCAGTAAGGTCCAGTAGCTCTATTCAAGAAAGCATATTGCTCGTACTCAACACCTGAATACCATGCAACAAATAATTCAGTGATATAGGCAACACCTACAATAGAACCTGTAATCATGATTACAATGTTCATTAATTCAATATGTTGAATAGTAATGTAAGCTTCTAAATTAGATACCTTTCTCATAATGATAAGCAAGGTATTTACCATTGCAAATCCAGAGAATACTGCTCCAGCTACGAAATAAGGAGGGAAAATTGTAGTATGCCATCCTGGAATTACAGAAGTAGCAAAGTCCATCGATACAATAGTGTGTACAGAAAGTACAAGAGGTGTTGCTAAACCAGCAAGAACTAAAGAGACTTCTTCAAAACGTTGCCAATCTTTAGCACGTCCACTCCATCCAAAACTTAGAATAGAATATACTCTTTTGTTAAATGGTGTGATCGCTCTATCTCTTAACATCGCGAAATCAGGCAACAATCCAGTCCACCAGAAAACTAATGATACAGAAAGATAGGTTGAAATCGCAAATACGTCCCACAATAATGGTGAGTTAAAGTTCACCCACAAAGATCCAAATTGATTTGGAATTGGTAATACCCAATAAGCCAACCAAGGACGACCCATGTGAATAATAGGAAATAAAGCAGCTTGTATTACAGAGAAAATGGTCATTGCCTCTGCAGAACGGTTAATTGCCATTCTCCATCGTTGACGGAAAAGTAATAATACAGCTGAAATCAATGTTCCTGCGTGACCGATACCTACCCACCAAACGAAGTTAGTGATATCCCAAGCCCAGCCCACGGTTTTATTTAATCCCCATGTTCCAATTCCTGTAGATACAGTATAGATAATACAACCTAATCCCCAAAGGAAGGCTGTTAATGCGATTGAAAACACAATCCACCAATGTTTGTTAGCTTTACCTTCTACAGGCGCTGCAACATCTACCGTTACATCGTGATAAGATTTATCACCTATAACTAAAGGTTTTCTAATGCTTGATTCGTAGTGAGACGACATAATCCTTTATCTTGTTTCTTAATAAATATTTTTATAACTAAGTATTTCTAACTTTAACGTGATAAATCACATTTGGCTTAGTTCCTACATGCTCTAACAAATGATACATTCTATCATCAGCAGCTAACTTAGCTACTTTTGCTTCAGTATCATTAACATCTCCAAATACCATTGCTCCAGTAGAACATGCATTTGAACAAGCAGTTTGGAATTCTCCATCTTTAATAGCTCTTCCTTCTCTTTTCGCTTTAAGAATTGTTGCCTGAGTCATTTGAAGACACATAGAACATTTTTCCATTACTCCACGAGAACGAACATTTACATCCGGGTTCAATACCATACGACCCAGATCATCATTCATATGATAATCAAACTCGCTATTTTGACTGTATAAGAACCAGTTGAAACGACGTACTTTATAAGGACAGTTGTTTGCACAGTAACGAGTACCAACACATCTGTTATAAGCCATATTGTTTTGACCTTGACGACCATGAGAAGTTGCTGCAACAGGACAAACAGTTTCACAAGGTGCATGGTTACAATGTTGACACATAACTGGTTGGAAAGCCACTTGAGGATTATCTCCCGCTTTTTCCATTTCATTAAATGTTGACAATGAACTTGACAAACCTGCAATGTTTTCTTTTCTTTCGTTATCTCCTTCAAAAGTACTTTCAGAAGAATAATATCTATCGATACGCAACCAATGCATATCACGACTTCTTCTAACTTCTGACTTACCAACTACAGGAACATTGTTCTCTGCGTGACAAGCGATAACACAAGCTCCACATCCAGTACAAGCATTCAAATCGATAGATAGATTAAAATGATGTCCTATTGAACGATCAAATGAATCCCATAAATCCACTTTTGTTGACTCTACTTCTTTGTGATCCAAAGATACCATAGGAACTTCATTCCATTCTTTAGCATCCTTAGTATTGAAAATTTCTAAAGTAGTTTCTTTAATAATATCGCCTCTACCCATTAACGTTTTTTGACCTTGAACACAAGCAAACTCATGCTCTCCATCAGCTTTCGCAATAGAAACAGATTGTACACTATTAAATCCTTTATATAAAGCGTAAGCGTTAACACCTACAGCCATTACTTCTTTTAGTGCCGCTTTACGACCATATCCTAAAGCTAAACCTACAGTTCCAACCGCTTGACCAGGCTGAACAATTACAGGTACGTTTTCTAATGTAACACCATCAGTAGTAGTAATAGTAGCATAACTACCATTTAAACCACCATTAGCAACAATTTCATTTGATAATCCTAATTTTTTAGCATCAGCATTAGAAACAGTTACATAATTATCCCAAGATACTCTTGTAATTGGATCAGGGAATTCTTGTAACCAAGGGTTATTAGCTTGTTGACCATCACCTAAACCAGTTTTAGTGTATAAAACTAATTCGATTGCTTCAGCAGCTTTTGATTTAGATAAAGCAATTGCCGCAGATGCGTAATCAGCTGAACCAGCAGAAACTGTTGGAATAGTTCCAACAAATACACCATCGTGCAATACTTTATTCCAAGTAGAACCAGCAGTTATTGAAGCTGCAGTTCCTTTAATGTAATCGTAAAAAGTTCCTGCATTACCATTCAAAGACAATAAAACATCTTGAAATTGTTTTGTATTGAATAATGGACGAATTGTAGGTTGAGTAAGGCTATAAGTACCTTTAGTCAAAATTAAGTCATTCCAAGATTCTAAGTAATGAGGCACTGGAGCAGCTATAGTAGCAACAGAAGCTGTTTCATCTTCTTTCAAAGAGAAAGCAACAGATGTTGTTACTTTTTTAAGTCCTTCTGTAAAAGAACCACTATCTGCCAATGTATAAACTGGATTAACGCCACTCATAATCAAAGTATGAACGCTTCCTGCTTTCATATCATTAATTAATTGAGCCACTTTTTCGTTAGATCCTTTTCTTATTTGTCTTGTTCCAGAAGTAGTGAAAGCTTCACTAGCCAATTTTTGATTGATAGCTAAAACTAACAACTGAGCATTTTTATCTTGAATTCCAGATACCAATACCCCTTTTGAACCAGCAGCTTTTAATTGTTGCGCTGCCTTTGTAACTTCTGATTTGAATTGATCATCCAAACTTACTGCAACTGAAGAACCAGTCACAACATTATATATATGTACTAATGCTTGTTTTTGATTAGCTGTTGACATAGGCAAACGCTTGTCAGCAGCAGCACCAGATAAAGTCATATTCGCTTCCAATTGGAAATGACGAGACATTTTTCCGTTTTTAGGAATTCTCCCTTGAGCATAACTTGCACCATATCCTCCACCTTGCCAATCTCCTAAGAAATCAGCTCCAACAGAAACGATTAAAGATGCTTTAGCAAAATCATAATCAACTAAGGCTCTTTCTCCGTATACGGTTTCAAAAGCATCTAATGCTTCGGAAGACGAAACTGCATCATAAACTACATGTTTTGCATTTGGATTTTTAGCAACAAATTCTGCAATCAATCTTTCAGTTGAAGGACTCGCCAAAGTATTTGTCAACAAAACTACTTGACCACCTTTTGCTTTAGCTTCAACTATACTTGATGCAATTTTTGAATTTACATCAGCCCAACTTGCATTAGCACCAGCAATTTTTGGTTCTTTCAAACGCATACTGTCATAAAGAGACAATATTGATGCATGAACTCTTGCATTAGCTGAAAATTTAGCCCCGCTAATTGAATTGTTATCAACTTTAATTGGACGGCCTTCACGAGTTTTTACTAATAAATTAGCAAAATCGAAACCATCAAAAACAGTTGTTGCATAATAGTCTGCTACACCAGGAATAATTTGTTCTGGTTGCAACACATAAGGTATTGATTTATGAACAGGACCTTCACATGCAGCAAGAGTTGCCGCAGCGGTACTAAATCCAACGTACTTTAAAAAGTCACGACGTGTTGTAGAAGATGATAAAGAATCACTATTTCCTAAAAATTCATCAGTAGGAATTTCTTCAACGAATTCGTTATTTTTAAGCGCCTCAACAATAGAACTATTTCCGTCTAGTTCCTCAACACTTTTCCAGTATTTTTTGTTTGATGACATATATAAATATTAAAAACTTAATAATTTGATTAATAGTGACATTTACCACATTCTAAACCTCCCATTTGTGCAGCAGTCAATTTGTCTACACCGTATTTTTTAGAAAGTTGTTCGTGGATTTTAGTGTAATATTCATTACCCTCCATTTTAACATCTGTTTTTCTATGGCAATCAATACACCATCCCATTGTTAATGGAGCAAATTGTTTTTGAATTTCATACTCTTCAACTGGACCGTGACAAGTCTGACATTCAATACCTGCAACAGTTACGTGTTGTGAGTGATTGAAATAAACAAAGTCAGGTAAATTATGAATACGAACCCATTTAACAGGTTGTGTTTTTCCAGTATACGATTGCGTTGTTTTATCCCAACCTACAGCTGTGTATAATTTTTGGATTTGCTCATCATAAAACGCCTTGCTATATTCAGGAGTAGCTGTAGTTTCTGCAACTTCTGCAATGTTTTTATGACAGTTCATACACACATTTAAAGAAGGAATACCAGCATTTTTACTTACCCTAGCAGCAGAGTGACAATACTTACAATTGATCTCATTATCACCTGCGTGAATTTTATGAGAATAATGTATAGGTTGAATTGGCGCATACTCTTGATCAACACCAACTTGCATTAAGAAACCATAAACTAAATAAGCACCAGACAACAATAAGAAAATTGCCGTAACCAATACTAAAAACTGATTTTTAACAAATGCTTTCCAAATTGGAGTTGTAGGCTCTTTTGGAGCTACTTCAATATTATTTGCTTTAGCTACTTTACGCAATACGCTGTTTACCAAAAACAACATCACTACCAACATAGCCATTACTAATGCCAAAGCACCTAAAATAACAGTATTCGTTATTCCACCCTCTGATTGAGCAACAGCTCCTTCAGCACCTGGAGCAGCAGCAGCTGCAGCAGGAGCCTCTTCTTTTGGTGTTGATGTATAAGCAATTATATTGTCAATATCCGCATCTGATAATTGAGGGAAAGCAGTCATTACCGCTTTATTATTTTCTTCAAAAACCTTTACAGCTGCAGCATCACCAGATTTAATCAAATCAGAACTGTTTTTTACCCATTTGTAAATCCATGACATCTCATATTTACCAGCAACTCCTCTAAGAGCAGGACCAGTAGATTTAGCGTCTAATTTATGACAAGCGGCACAGTTTGAATTGAAAAGTTCTTTCCCAACAACAGGATCGCCACCAGTTGCAGCAGCAGGAGCCGCAGCAGCATCTTGAGCAAATGAAGTTGCAGAAAAAATTAGCGTTAATGCTAAGCAGAAATATAATTTCTTTAAGACCGAATTATGGTTACCCACCTTTTTCATATAGTATAATGATTATCTACTAAAATTGGTACTATGTTTTCTATATAACAAATTCATAAAAAACGAATACATTCTTTTTAAACTTGCACAAAAATACGACTTAAGAACTATTCTCAAAACCTTAAAATAATCTTAAATTCAATTTATATTAATTCTAAATAATTTTACCCAATTGTAATAACTTTATAAATATTACTTTTGTTTAAAAATCATCACATTATGAGAATTTTAAGCGTTTCAAAATTTGTTTTAGTAGTTTTTACAACTGTTTTTTATAGTGCTAAAATTGAGGCACAAACATCAAAAAAGAATACAAATATTGAAGAAAAACTGGATTATTTGATTTCAGAAAAGAGAAAAATCAACGCTTCTTTAGCATCAAAAGAACGCTATAAAATTCAGATATTTAGCGGAGAAAGTGAAAAAGCAAAAAAAACGGTGATTCAATTTAAACAAGAATTTAAAGATATTGATGCAACTATTATATTCAATACTCCAAATTATAAAGTTTGGGTAGGTAACTTCAAAACAAGAATGGAAGCAGAAAGAAATTTTGTGGAAATAAAAAAGAAATATAAAAACACCCTATTAATAAAGCCTGTTCAATAAAGAATGATAAACAAAAAAAATCCCGACTAAATCGGGATTTTTTTTTATAAATTAAATTTTACTTCAATTTCTTTTTGATAGCAACTTCATGGTAGGCTTCAATAACATCTCTTTCTTCAATATCATTGTACCCTTTAAGCTGAATACCACAATCGTATCCTTTGGCTACTTCTTTCACATCGTCTTTAAAACGTTTCAATGCTACTAACTCGCCATCAAATACCACAACGCCTTCTCTTATCAGTCTAACTTTAGCATTTCTGGTAATTTTACCGTCCATTACCATACAACCAGCAATTGAACCAACTTTAGAAATTTTAAATATCTCTCTGATTTCAGCAGTACCAAGTACTTCTTCTTTCATTTCTGGAGCTAACATTCCTTCCATTGCGTCTTTCAAGTCGTCAATAGCAGCATAGATAATAGAGTAATAACGGATGTCAATTTCTTCTTTATCTGCTAACTGTCTTGCATTTCCTGCAGGACGAACATTAAATCCAATAATAATTGCGTCAGATGCTGAAGCTAACATTACATCAGTTTCAGTAATTGCACCTACTCCTTTATGTATAATGTTAATTTGAACTTCTTCGGTAGACAATTTAGAGAACGAATCAGACAATGCCTCAACAGATCCATCAACGTCTCCTTTAAGAATTACATTTAATTCCTTAAATTGACCTAATGCAATTCTACGTCCAATTTCATCCAAAGTAATATGACGTTGCGTTCTTACCGATTGCTCACGCATCAATTGAGAACGTTTTGAAGCAATTTGTTTCGCCTCTTTTTCGTCTTCGAAAATATTAAATTTATCCCCTGCTGTTGCAGCACCATCTAGACCTAAAACAGATACTGGTGTTGAAGGACCTGCTTCTTTAACTACGTGTCCTCTTTCATCATGCATAGCTTTAATTTTACCATGATGCTTTCCTGCCAACATATAATCTCCAATTCGTAAAGTTCCATGTTGAACTAATAAAGTAGAAACATATCCTTTTCCTTTATCTAAGAATGCTTCAACAACAGTTCCTTGTGCAGGTTTATCAGGATTTGATTTTAAATCTAAAATTTCAGCTTCAAGCAATACTTTTTCAAGTAATTCCTTAACACCTAAACCGGTTTTTGCTGAAATATCATGTGATTGGATTTTTCCACCCCAATCTTCAACTAGTAAGTTCATACCAGCCAATCTTTCTTTAATCTTATCTGGATTAGCATTTTGCTTATCTACTTTATTGATTGCAAAAATAATTGGAACACCTGCCGCTTGAGCGTGACTAATAGCCTCTTTCGTTTGTGGCATGATATCATCATCCGCAGCAATTACAATAATTGCAATATCGGTAACTTGAGCTCCACGAGCACGCATTGCCGTAAAGGCTTCGTGACCTGGAGTATCTAAAAAGGCGATTTTTTGACCGTTGTCTAAAGTTACCCCGTAAGCACCAATGTGTTGCGTGATTCCTCCCGACTCCCCTGCAATTACATTTTCTTTACGAATGTAATCTAATAAAGAGGTTTTACCGTGATCGACATGCCCCATTACCGTTACGATAGGTGCTCTAAACACTAAATCTTCTTCTCTATCTTCAACAACTTGAATTGCTTCTTCAATATCTACGGTAATAAATTCTACTTCATAACCAAATTCATCCGCAACAATAGTTAATGTTTCAGCGTCCAAACGCTGATTCATAGTTACCATTATTCCAAGTGACATACATGTACCAATTACTTTTGTAATAGGCACATCCATCATAATCGCAATCTCACCAACGGTAACAAATTCAGTAACTTTAATTGTTTTACTTCCTTCGTCGATGGCTCTTTGCTCTTCATCCGATTTCTGACGGTGCGTATCTCTCTTATCTCTTCTATATTTTGCCGCTTTAGATTTTCCTCCTTTACCTTGAAGTTTCTCTAAAGTTTCACGAATTTGATTTTTAACCTCTTCTTCTGTTGGCTCAACTTTTGCAACGATAGCGGGTCTATTCCCTTTTACAAAACCAGGTTTAGAACCTCTATTAGCATTGAAACCACCACCTGTGTTTGGAGTAATTTTGTTTGGATTTGGAGCTCCTGGCTCACCTGGAGTAGATGGCTTAGCTACAATTCTTTTTCTTTTATTTTTCGCTGCATTGGCTCCAGTACCTGGCGCACCTGGTTTATTTGGAGTAATTTTAGGATCTTCTTTTTTCTTTTTAGGTTTATTGAACTGAGATAAATCAATAGTTTGGCCTGTCAATGTAGCACCTGATAATTTCTGATACTGAGTAGTGATTGTTTCGTCTACTGGAGCATCATCCGATTTATCTTCTGTTTTCACCTCAGCAGCAACTGCTTTCTTCTCTTGTTTTGGTTCAACTTCCGCAACTGGTTTTACTTCTTTTTTGTCTGAAACTGGTTTTTCCGAAGCAACATCTTTAGGTGCGTTTTGAGTTTTAACTTCTGCAGGAGATGGTACGTTTGCAACTTTTTTCGGATTGAGTTCAATTTTACCAACCTGAACCGGACCTGTTACTACTGCTTTCGCTTTAATAACTTCTTGGCGCTCCTCTTCTTGTTTGCGTTTTTCTTCAATCTCTTGCTCACGTTGAATACGTAATGCTTCTTTTTCTTTTCTTTTCTCTTCTCCTACTTCTTTAGAAGCTTCTTTATTTCCCTTATCGCCCGCAAATTGACTTTGTAGGATACCAAACTCACGTTCAGAAATTTTAGCATTTGGATTTGCATCAATGGCAATTCCCTTATCTTTTAGATAATCTACTGCTCTTTCTAACGAAATGTTTAATTCCCTTAAAACCTTGTTAATTCTTATTACTCTCTCTTCAGACATAAAACCTTTTTATTATTATCTTTTTGTTGTGTTTCTTAATTCAAATC
>JACCDZ011648010.1_pt1 | contig 57887 bp, 51 predicted proteins | sample 7449551 | NCBI WGS metagenome assembly JACCDZ01 (sample SAMN15323452, study PRJNA562643) | freshwater metagenome | isolation source: river surface water | place: USA:Blue River Watershed | collected 2017-08-18 | reverse complement strand
GTCTTGCCTGGGCCTTGGCCCATCTTCTTGCCGGGTTTGCGTTGCAGCAGATAAATCTCGCGTAAGGGTTGTTCGCGCTTGGGCGCACGCAGACCGCCCGGGTCAGCTACATTGAAATCCACACCCCATTCATCTGCCCAATGATCCAGTGGCTGCGGTGAGTGCTCAGCGAGCAGGAATTCGCTCACATCGATGCCGATGCCGCCGGCGCCGATCACGGCCACGCGATGACCGACCTTCTTGCCGTGGCGCAGCACATCCGGATAGGAGAGAACCTTGGGATGATCAATGCCGGGAATGTTCGGGGTGCGGGGCTGTACGCCGGTGGCAATCACCACTTCATCGAAGCCAGCCGCTTTCAGTTCGGCTGCTTTTACAGTGTGATTCAGCTTCAGCGTGACGCCGGTCTTTTTCACATGGTTGCGGAAATAGCGCACGGTCTCGCGGAATTCTTCCTTGCCCGGCACATTCATGGCCATGGTGAACTGGCCACCGATATCGTCAGCCGCTTCAAACAGGGTGACATTGTGGCCGCGCTCGGCCGCAACCGTGGCGCAGGAAAGCCCGGCCATGCCGCCGCCGACGACAGCAATCTTTTTCGGTCGTGCAGTCTTCACGTAAACCAGTTCGGTTTCATAACCCGCCTGCGGATTTACCAGGCAGGTAGCGCGCTGGTAGGAGAAGGTCTGGTCCAGGCAGCCCTGATTACAGGCGATACAGGTATTGATTTCATCACCTTTGCCTGCCGCTGCCTTGTTCACAAAATGAGCGTCGGCCAGCAGGGGGCGCGCCATGGAAATGAGATCGGCATCACCAGTGGCGATGATGTCTTCGAAGTCTTCCGGCACATTGATGCGGTTGGAGACCATCACCGGAATTTTCAATTCCTTTTTCATGCGCGCGGTGACTTTGCGGAACGCAGCACGTGGCACCGAGGTCACAATGGTCGGTACACGCGCTTCATGCCAGCCGATGCCGGTATTGAGGATGGTGATCCCGGCGGCTTCCAGTGCCTTGGCAATCTGCACGATTTCATTCCAGTCATTGCCGCCTTCTACGAGATCAATCAGGGAGAGGCGATACATCACGATGAAATTGGGACCCACTTCCTTGCGCACACGCTTAACGATTTCTACGGGTAAGCGCATGCGGTTTTCCAGGCTGCCACCCCATTTGTCCGTGCGCCGATTGGTGCGGTTGCAGATGAACTGGTTGAGCATATAGCCCTCGCTGCCCATGATCTCCACGCCGTCGTAGCCGGACAGTTTGGCGAGTTTGGCGCAGCGGCCGAAATCCTTGATGGTGGAAAGAATTTCACTTTCCTTCATGGCGCGCGCCTTGAACAGGGAAATGGGCGACTTGCTGCTGGAGGCAGACACTACGAAGGGATGATAGCCATAACGGCCGGCATGCAGGATCTGCATCAGGATTTTGCCGCCTTCGGCATGCACGGCATGGGTGACACGGCGGTGATTGATGACATCGCCATAGTGGTTGAGCGTGCCGCCGAAAGGCAGTAACCAGCCCTGGCGATTGGGCGAGATGCCGCCGGTGATGAGCAGCCCGGTGCCGCCGCGGGCGCGCTCGGCAAAATAGGCGGCGAGTTTGCCGTAATTGTAGAAACGGTCTTCCAGGCCGGTGTGCATGGAGCCCATCACCACACGGTTCTTCAGTTGCGTGAAGCCCAGATCAAGCGGCTTCAGCATATTGGGGTAGGCATTGGCGGTCATGGTCTGGCTCCTCGCGTGCTTTTGGAATGACGCTTCGCGGCGGGATGGGGGCTTCGCAAAAGCCGTTTCCGGACGCTAAACTTAACGGCGTTAAGATACGTGGGCGGAAAACAATGTCAAGGCAGGAAAAGCCGGCAAAAGCGGCCCCGGCTCAGAAACTCCCGGCCGCCAAGGTTCCGGTGAAGCCGGCTTATCACCATGGTGACCTGCGCCGGCACATGATTGATGAAGCCATCGCCATGATGTGCGCGGACGGCATCGAGTCCTTGAGTCTGCGCAAGCTGGCGGAACGGGTTGGCGTCTCGCAGACCGCGCTCTATCACCATTTCAGCGACAAGCAGGCACTGCTGTGCGCGATTGGGGAGGACGGCATTTTCCTGTTTTCCTCTTTGCTGGCAGAGGGGCTGGCGGAAGAGATGACGCTAGAGGCCCGTTTTGAGCGCTTTGTCAGCCTCTACGTACGGTTTGCCCTGGAGAACCCCGAGCTTTATGAGTTGCTCTTCGGCAGGACGACCTGGAAAGGCGAGGGCGAGGCCAGTGAGGCTTTCCGGGTGAAGGCGAGGGCCTCTTTCCGTGGCTATGCCGAGGTGCTGGGCAGTCTGCAGGCTTCGGGCTATTTCTCGCCCGATCTCGATGCCCTGCGCCTGACCCAGATCATCTGGGGGACATTGCACGGGCTTTGTCGCATGCATAACGACGGGCTGGCTTTTACACCGGCCGATGTGGAGGAAATCAGCCAGTACGCGCGCTGGTTGCTGCAGCGGCTGCGGGCCGGAGTGGTGAGCTAGCAACTTAACGAGTGGTGGGGGTGAAAACGCAGTGGGCCCCGGCCTTCGCCGGGGCGGCAGAGGAGTCAGGAGAGTACGACCTTGGCTAAAAGCGGGCAAAAAAAACGCCCACCATGTGGGTGAGCGTCACTGGTTCAGAGAGGGGGGATGACAGTGCGTTGGCGCCACGAATTCATCAAACCTAAACCGATAGTTCAGCGCAATAACATGCGTTCAGACTGAGGAGGCTTCACGCAAATACGAGCTACTGGGGTTTGTATCTGTGGCTACACCGTCTCTGCAGAAAAAGTCATCTTCATCACGAAGATGTCTGCAGGAACCAGTTGTTGCGTAAGTTAGCACAGGCGTTTTGGTGAGATGCACAAATTGTCAGACAATTTGTTGTGCTTATGTGAGTGGTCAAGTGGTCACGGATGAGTGGTTAAAGCCGGGGAAACGCTGCCTCTTTCAGGGGAAACGCTGCCTCTTTCAGGGGAGAGGCAGTTCCCCGAATGCTTCGTCATTCCCGCGTTCGCGTGAATGACGAGCTAAAAATCGGGCGCGTGTGCTTCCCAATAAAAAAGGCAGCTTTTCAGCTGCCTTTTTCATGATTCTTCTGCGATGAAGCTAGCCCAAAGGTGAGCGGGCTAGAGCAGCGCACCAAGAGTGAGCGCCTCTAGGCGAGGCAAAACTTGCTTAAGAAGCAGAGTTTACGAGCAGCAAATGAGCATTCTTAAGCAAGTTTTAACGCCGCAATGCCGACGCGCAGCCGCCTTTGTTAGTGGTGGTGGCCACCGGCGCCGTGAACATGGCCGTGATCCAGCTCTTCCTGGGAGGCGGCACGGACTTCCACCACCTTCACGTCGAAGTGCAGGGTCTGGCCGGCCAGCGGGTGGTTGCCATCCACGGTGATATTGTCGCCATCGACCTTGGCCACGGTGATGACCTGCATGCCGTGGTCGGTCTGGGCATGGAACTGCATGCCGGCTTCGATCTGGTCCACGCCCTGGAACATGGCCTTGGGCACGACCTGCAGCAGGCCTTCGTTCTTTTCGCCATAGCCATCGGCCGGCGCAATGCTCACCTTGAAGGCGGCGCCCACGGTCTTGCCTTCCAGAGCGTCTTCGAGGCCGGGAATGATGTTGCCTGCCCCGTGCAGATAGGCCAGTGGTTCGCCGCCCACGGACGAATCGATCACTTCGCCTTTGTCATCGGTCAGGGTGTATTCGATGAGGGCGACGACATTGTTTGCGATTTGCATGATGGGAAAACCTTTGCTGGGGAAGCCTTGAAGACTGGGGCAGTAGTGCCGGGGGCGGCCATGATACCGAAGTCGCGGTCTCTGGTCTTGCGAATATTGCTGCGCTGGCCTCAGTCGAAGTAGTGCCGCCATCCCAGGCTCCACTCTTGCTCATGGTCCTCGCGCCAGAAGTCCTGTCGCCATTCCATACGGAGCGCATTCTGCCGTCCCAAGGGCATGTTTGCTTCAATCTGGGCACGGTAGCGGTACTGGCCATTTTCGAAGTAGACGCCGTTGGCCAAGGTATTGATCTGCAAGCCAGGCCAGTACCACAGCACGCCGACGCTACTGCCGGCCCCGGCCTCGATAAACGGCTTATAGGCATCGTTATGTTCGAGGCGCACATCAGCGAGTACATAAGGCTGCATCGCTCCCCAGCGCCAGGACAGACCGGCTCCGCCTTGGGCATAGCTCACCCGTTCGCGATTATTGAGCACAGAGGCATGCTCCCAGCCAGCCTTCACAAACCAGGACAGGGGTTTGATGAAAGCGTTCCGGGGGGAAAGCGAGCGGATATTGATCAGATCCAGGCTCTCCAGCTCCAGCCCCTTGTTCTCGACATGGCGCAGACGGGTATCCAGCCCTTCGATCTGGGCTCCCTCAAGAAAACCGTTCGGGTTGTCGATGAGGTCATGGTAGGTCAGCCGGTAACGTATTTCAGAGAAGGCCTGTGTGCCCGTTTGACCGCCGCCGAGGCTGATCATCTGCGTGCTGTGTCCGCTTTCGGGGGGCAAGGGCTGGGGGATGCTCACGGCCTGTGGCGGATTGGACTGCATGACATGGAGCAATTGCAGGCCGCGTTCGGCAGAGCTTTCCGTGCGCTCTTTTTTGCGTTCCGTGAAGCGCAGGGTACGCAATGCCGTACGTGCCATCAGGTGACGGCGTTCAGGTGCATTGCTGATGAATGCTTCGCGGTTTGCGAAGCCGGGATCCTTAAGGAGTTGTTGTGTCATTTTCTGTTCATCACGGCTGAGCGCACTTATGTCTGCTTGCAGCTCTGCCGCTTTGGAGGGGCGATAGACCAGCCCTTCCACCAGGTTGTGCTGGTAAAGCGTGCGGACGGTGTTAACGGGTTCTTCTGTCATGCGGAAGCCGTGAATGACGGGCTGCCCGGCGCGCGCGACCTGAATGAGTTCAAGTAGGCGAAAAGAGCAGTTCTCATCAAAAAAATAGTAATCAAAATTTATATTGCGCAATTCCCATAGGTGATCAATCAGTCGGGCTATTTCGACAGGCTCGAGATTGAGGCTGTATTCCCAGATGTCACGGTTTTCAAGGTTGGAGTATTCCTGAATCTTGCTGACATAAGGAACGATGGAAAAGTGTCCGGGATAGCCGCCGGCGAGGCCGCGCCATATGTACAACATGGAGTTGTCTTGTCCGGTGGTCAGTGCGCCGAAGTTGATGGCCCAGGAGTTCCAGACATTCTCAGGGGCATTAGAGGCATCCAGGCGCATCAGGGTGTGGCCGAACATCGAGGACGGGCTGTTGAGATAGGACGCTGGGAATACGAGAACGGCACGTGCAGACGGAATCTGTTGGCGCCATTCGAGATACTCCTGGCAGTGGCTCAGTGCGTGCTCTTCTGTCCAGCCGAGTTTCCGGGCCAAAAAGGTGAATCGGGCTGGAAAGCGGCAGCGTTCAGCGGATTGCTGCGGCTCCAGGGCTGCGATGGTAGCCATGAGCTCGGCATACGGTTTGTGTTTGCCGTCGGCAGCCAGAAAGAATTTTGCATCGTCCACATAGCTTGCGCCCCTGTCATGCAGGGTGGCGCCGTGGTTGACATGCAAGAGGGCCAGCCATTCGGGGTCTTTTGCCAGCGACTCTGTCTCCATACCTTGCGACGCAGACATGGCAATCAGTAAAAAAAGACTCAGCAGGCTTCGCATGTGGGGCAGGGTTTCGAGGCGGTGAAAATAAAAATGCCCTGCAGCCTGGGCCGCAGGGCATTCGAAAAGCAAGGCTTAGATAAATTTGGCCAGCTTGTCGTCTTTCTTCATGACCATGTTGATGTTGTCAGCGACTTCGCCTGCCGTCACATCCTTGGAGGTGAAGATGGCGGAGAAGTTCTGATGCATCACGCTGTTGAAGTGATCACGGTCTTCGGACGGAATCCCCATGGAAACCGAGAGGGCCGTAAGGGCTTCACCCTGGCCAGCGGCCATGTCCTGCGCCACTTCTTCCAGTACGCCATTCATGGTCAGCAGGCTTTTGCCGTTGTAGCTCAGGCTGCCACTGGTGGAGCAACCATTGGTGCCGGTTGTCATGCCGAAAGTGGCATTCCCGGAGGTGCCGTTGACAAGGGAGGCCAGCAGATGAATGGGAAGGCCGCTCTGGCCTTTGAACAACATGTTGCCCCAGCCGCAGCCCGGACCGCCCGGTGCTTCAGCGAATGCCGTGACAGAGGAGCCAAGCAGGGCTGCAGCGAGAATCACTTTTTTCATGGTCATTTTCCTTGTGTAACTGAGTGGGGGCTGCTTCTTCCAAGCAGTGGCTCGAGTGTAGCGGATCTGGGCTGCTTGTACATATGCCCGGAGAAATGGGAGCTTGCTCTTGAAGACCTGATTCCTGTCCCTATATCAATCGCTGTTTATGCATCACCGGAGTGAACAAAAAATGACCACCACTCAGACGGAACAGTCAGACATGTCGTCCGCTCAACAAAAAGAAACCCGTGGCTTCGAGACTGAAGTCTCCCGCCTGCTGCACCTGATGATCCATTCCCTTTATAGCAATCCCGAGATTTTCCTGCGTGAGCTGGTTGCCAACGCCTCGGATGCTGCCGACAAGTTGCGCTTCGAGGCGCTGGCGAATGCGGCCCTGCTGGAGCAGGAGCCGGAGACCGGAATCTGGATAGATGTGGATGCAGCCAGCCATCTCATCCGCATACGCGATAACGGCATTGGTATGAGCCGTGACGAGGTGATTGCCAATCTGGGCACAATTGCCCGTTCCGGCACGGCTGAATTCATCAAGGGCCTCTCCGGGGACCAGAAAAAGGACGCCCAGCTTATTGGCCAGTTCGGGGTGGGTTTCTATTCCTCTTTCGTCGTGGCGGATCGTGTAGAAGTTTTCACCCGTCGTGCGGGGGCGCCAGTCGGAGAAGGCGTGCACTGGGAATCAGAAGGTGAGGGTGAATTCACGGTGGAAAGCGTGGAGCGCCAGCAGCGCGGCACGGAAATCGTGCTGCATCTGCGCGAAAGCGCCCATGAGTTTGCGGATGGTTGGCGGCTGCGCAATATCATCCACAAATATGCTGAACATGTTTCCCTGCCCGTGCATATGCGAAAGGCGGCCGAGGATGGCCAGCATGGTGACTACGAAGTGGTGAACAAGGCCACGGCATTGTGGATGCGCCCGCGTACGGAAATCAGTGACGATGATTACAAGGCCTTCTACAAGCATATTGCCCACGATTTTGAAGACCCGCTGGTCTGGAGCCACAACAAGGTCGAGGGCAAGCTGGAGTACACCTCGCTGCTGTATCTGCCAAAGCGGGCGCCGTTTGACCTCTACCAGCGTGATGCAGCGCGTGGCCTCAAGCTGTATGTGCAGCGTGTCTTCATCATGGATAACGCCGAGCAGTTTCTGCCGCTTTATCTGCGTTTCATCAAGGGCGTGGTGGACTCAGCCGACCTGCCGCTCAATGTTTCTCGTGAAATCCTGCAGCAAAGTGATGCCACCGACAGCATGCGCAGTGCCCTGACACGGCGCGCACTGGAAATGCTGGCCAAGCTCGCGGATGACAGGAAAGAGGATTACCAGGCCGTCTGGAAAGCCTTCGGGCAGGTCTTGAAGGAAGGCATGGCCGAAGACACGGCCAATCGCGAACGCGTGGCAAAGTTGTTGCGCTTTGCCTCCAGCCAGAATGCCAGCGATGCGCAGGATGTCAGCCTGACCGACTATGTGGGGCGCATGCAGCCCGGACAGAAAAAGATCTATTACGTCACTGCAGACAGCCATCAGGCCGCCAGCCAGAGTCCGCAACTGGAAATTTTCCGCAAGAAAGGCCTTGAGGTTTTGCTGCTGGGCGACAGGCTGGACGAGTGGCTGATGAGCTATCTCACCGAGTTTGACGGCAAGTCCCTGCAACATATTGCCAAGGGTGATTTGGATCTGGGCGAGCTGGATACAGCGGAAGAAAAAGCAGCGCAGCAGGCGCAGGAAGAAGCCGCCAAGCCTTTGCTGGAAAGATTGAAGGCGGCTTTGGGCGAGCGTGTGAGTGCCGTGAAGGTGACGCATCGCCTCACGGACTCACCGGCCTGTCTGGTGCGCGATGAGCATGATGCCGGCCATGGCTTGCGCGAGCTCATGGCCGCGGCTGGCCAGAAGTTGCCGGAGGACAAGCCGCAATTGGAGATCAATCCGGCGCATGCCCTGATCCGGCGCCTGGATAAGGAGGCTGGTGAGCAACGCTTTGCTGCGCTAGCCGCACTGGTGCTGGATCAGGCCACGTTGGCTGAGGGCGGCCCCTTGGCGGACCCGGCGGCTTATGTACAGCGTCTCAACAATCTCCTGCTGGAGCTGCTGCCGGCCTGATTCAGAGCTGGCTTGGCAGATGGCGTATCTGCTCGATCAGTTGCTGCTGCTGGGGCGAGAGCTCCGGCGGTGGCAGCTGCAGAGGGGGTGGCAGAGCATCCGGATTGTTGAGATTCGGGTTATTCAGTTGCTGCTGCGTGTTTTGCTGTTCTGCATCCCGCAGGGCTTTGTCGGTCAGCGAGCGTGTAGGTGTCTGCTGGGGGCAGCTCTTGTCTTTGCCAGGCAGGCAGCGTGCAGCTTCAGGAATATAGGCACTGTCCATGGCCTTGTTGTTCAGGGCTTCAGCCGCCTGCACCGGTAATGTCGGCAGGCTCGAAGCGAGCAAGGCCGTGGTCAGGGTGACAAAGGCAGCAGGACGCATCATGACGATCTCCTTGTTATTCATGTTTGTGTCTCTCGTAGACGATACCGCTCGGGCTGTCCAGTCTGGCGGCCGGGGGCTGGCACAGCCTTATAATCGGCGACCTTTTCAGCGGAAACCATAATGACAACTCCTTCCCGCCTGCGGGTCGCCGTCCTTGGTGGCGGCAGCTTCGGCACCGTGCTGGCCAATCTGGCCGCCGAGAACGGCCATCTCGCCACGCTGTGGCTGCGTGACGCAGAGCAACTGGCCGACATGTCTACGGTGCGTGAAAACACCCGCTACCTGCCGGGCTTCCGTCTGGATGACAATCTGCAGTTCAGTTCCGATCTTGCGGCCACAGTTGCGGCGGCCGATATCGTGTTCGTATCCATTCCTAGCAAGGCCTTCCGCTCGGTTCTTCAGGCGGCCAAGCCGCATCTTCGTGCCGATCATATTCTGGTCAGTACCACCAAGGGCATAGAAAAGGACAGCTTCACGTTGATGAGTGAAATCCTCCGTGAAGAGTCCGGCCTCAAGCGCATCGGCGTGCTTTCCGGTCCCAATCTGGCCAAGGAAATCGCCGCCAAAATGCTGTCCGGCACCGTCATTGCCAGCACTAGTCCGGAAGTGCGTGAAAAAGTGCACCAAGCCTTGTCCGGCAGGTATTTCCGTGTTTTCGCCAATAGCGATGTTTATGGCGTTGAGCTCGGTGGTGCGCTGAAAAATATCTACGCGATTGCGGCCGGCATGGCAGGGGCGCTGAAGCTGGGTGAGAACTCGAAAAGCATGTTGTTGACACGTGCGCTGGCTGAGATGAGCCGCTTTGCTGTTCAGCTTGGGGCCAATCCGCTGACTTTTATCGGTCTTGCCGGTGTGGGTGATCTGATTGCTACCTGCTCTTCGCCTTTGAGTCGCAATTATCAGGTCGGTTTTGCGCTGGGCTCCGGCAAGACGCTGGAAGACGTGATCGAAGATCTGGAGCAGACGGCAGAGGGCGTCAACACGATTCATATCGTCAAGCACAAGGCGGATGAGTTTGGTGTTCACATGCCGATTGTGAATGGGCTTTATGAAATCATTTTCAATCAGAAGCCCATGCCTGAAGTCATGGCCTCGCTGATGCATGGTGGCCAGTCCAGCGATGTCGAATTCGTGTTGCCCAGGCCGCAGTCATGAGACTCGTATTGGTTCGCCATGCCGAGGCCGAAAGCATGCGCACCCAGGATGCCGAGCGTGCCTTGACGCCTCGTGGCCATGAACAAGCCCGACAGACTGCCTGTTGGCTTACGCAAAAGCTTGAAGGAGACCTCCCGCAGTTACTGGTCAGTCCTTATCTGCGTGCCCGGCAAACGGCCGCCGCGATCGCAGCGGCTTTGCAGATTGAGCCGCAGTTACTGGCAGAGTTGACGCCTGATGTGGATCCGCGTCGTGCCTTGCGAGCAATAGAAGAATGCGTGAACTCGGAGACGGTGGTGGTAGTGACGCATATGCCGCTGGTGGCGGCATTGGCATCATGGCTGGAGTCCGGGATTGTGTCGGCGGGCCCTGGTTTCATGCTGGCCGAGGCGCGCCTGCTGGAGGTGGAAGTGTTGGCGGCATCCACGGCACGGCTTGCCGGGCATTATTTCCCGGAAAGTGTTTGATTGGACTGTATCAGACACTGAGATGGCGTCTGATGCTGATGCCGCCGATGCTGGTCATATTGGCGCGTATGCCCCGCTTTTCGAATTCTTCTTTGAGCTCATTCATGATGATGCGTTCCACTTCGCCTTCGACATCGCTGACCAGTTTGCCGAACAGTGCCGAGAGGGGGCCGCGGTGTTCCTTCACCAGTTCATCCAGATTGCTAATTTCGATGGTGATCATGTCTGTCACTTCTTTATTCAGTGCCGGCATCATACTGGCACGCTTGCTTATCGTATAGCGCAAGGCCATGACAGCCGGGGCGATGTTTGTCTGGCAAGGACTTGTCGTATTCCCGTGCTTGATTGTTAGAATCAGGGCGATTGCCAAAGCAGGGTTGCTGTGGCTGGTGCAACCAGTTGCTGGTTTGCGTCATCACGGTCGCGATGTCCTGCAAATACGCTACTTTTTGAACATGTCGGGACAACGAGGTCTCCATGCTGCAGCCCATCATCGTGATTCTTGCAACGGCTCTGCTTTCCAGTGCCATTACGCTTGCGTGTGCCTGGCTTTGGCTGCAACGTAGCTGGAGCAAGGAAATGGAGCGGCGTCTGCGCGAGTTGCATGATGACATCGGTCATACGGTGGAAGTTCGTACGCGGCGTGCCGTCGCTGAGGCGCTGGCGGACATTAATGCCGGCGATGTATTGCGTGATGCTACCTGGAAAGCTGCTCGCTCAAGTTCTGATCTTTTGAGTGAAGGTCTGACGGCTATATTCGGCAAACGTCGTCGGGCAGGGAATGAAGTGGACGAATAAAGGTTTTTCTGAGGGCCGAAAGTTATTGACGTAGTCTGGAAAGAACAAGCACCAGTCCCATTAGCAGAAGCAGGATTTTCTCTCCATCAAGTTGTTTCAGGGCTTCGGCTGAAAGTCCGTCACCCAATCCTCCCGCCAAGGCCAGAAAAGCCAATAGCAGAAAAATGATGTCCTGTGTGCGCTGCTGGCCGCTTTTGTGGCGATAGCGTTCGAACTCTTCCTGCTGAGCCCGAAGATTCTGGTTCAGCTGCTTGAGCTCGCTGAGTGTTTCGCGCATGAGGCCTGGTAGCGGCAGGAAATCCTGCAGCCAGCTGGGGTCATGGTTGCGGATTTTTTGCCACAGCGTATCCATGTTGAGATGTTCGCGCAGCCAGCTTTGCGCGCGCGTACGCAGATTGAAGTCGGTAAGTAGCGCCTCCAGTTCAGCCACACTTTCAGCATCGCCCCAGACGCGTATGCGTGGTCGCCCGGATGCCGATAGTGGTGTGGCGCCCAGCAGTGTGCGCATGAGATCGAAAAGTCGGGCATTAATGCGCACATGAGCCGGCGCTGGTGCGACCTCGGAAACTTCGATGCCCTCAGCAGTGAAGTAAAGATAGAAGGGCAGATAGGGGTCCATGACCTTGACGCGGACGACCAGCCCGTCGAGCGCGAGCACGCGCGCGCGCGTCGGGGCATCCAGATCAATGAAGGCATTGATGAGGGTTTCAATCGCGCCCAGCCAGAGGTATTGGGCGAGCGGGCGGTTTTGATTGTTATTGTCGCCGGAGTTGTCGTAAGCCGACATCATTATGGTCAAGCTGCTCTGTAGCTGCGCCTTCGTGGGCGGAAGCTGATTCTATCTGCCCGGAGTCTTTGCACAATGCACTGATTGGCAATGCGGCGATGTCAGCGGGGTCAATTGTCTTTCTTGCCAGGATCTTGCCGTCACGCCTGCAAAGACCATTGCCGGAATATCTGGTTATACTCGGTCCTCGTCAAATTTTTTTCCGGTCCTCATGCCCCTGTCTCCCGATGCCCTAGTGCTGCGCCCGGACTTCTGGTTCCTGCTGACCCTGCCTTTGGTGATGGCTATGTCGGGATGGCTGGCCAATCGCGTCTTGCTGTTCTTCATTTTCGGTCCTCTTCCGGTGCAAGGGGTATGGCATCGTGGCTTGCTCGCCGCGCGTGCTGGTGCTGTTGCACAGGAAGTAGGCGCCTGCCTTTCGCGGCACCTGCAAATGGGCGAGCTTTTTCGTCTTATGGAGCCTGAGAAGATTGCGGGCTATCTTGGTGACTCGCTCGCGGGAAGGCTGGAAGAGTACGTCGACGGCATCATGTCCGAGCGTCATGCCGTATTGTGGGACAACCTGCCTTATTTGCTGCGGCAACGTATTTACTCGCGTGTGCGCCGTCAGCTGCCGGTCATGCTCGACAACATGATTGATGATATGGCGGAAAATATAGACGCCATAGTTGATGTGCGTGGCATGGTGCAAGAGGTGCTGGGTAACGAGCCGGAGCTGCTTTCTCTGATGTTTGCCGATGTCTTGCGCGCCGAGCAGTCTTTTCTGTTGCGGGCAGGCACCTGGCTTGGTTTTGCGGCGGGCCTGCTGTCTGCCTCTTTATGGTGGTTCTTTCCTCATACGTTTTTCCTGCCCGTGGTAATGGCGGTGGCCATGATGCTGTGCTGCTGGGGGCCGCGAGAGCTGCTTTTGCGAGCTCGCTTGCCGATAGTGCAGACGGGCTGGTTGCATCGACAGAATTCGACGGTTCCGGTTTCTCTGGCGGCCTGGTTGTCTGGCGAAGTCCTGAGCCTGCGCAATCTGATGCGCCTGCTGCTGACGGGCTCGCGCGCCACACGTACCCGCGCCATGATCAAGCGGCAGTTGCGGCCGCTTCTGGATGCCGGCATGGTGCGTACGACCATACAGTTGCTGCTCGGCGTTCAGGGCTATGCCGATATCAAGCAGCTGACAGTGGATCATACGGTCAGCCTGACCATGGGCTCGCTTTCTGACGTCACTTTCAGTCATGACCGTTCCGGGGAGGTTCAAGGTGCCTGTGTCTCCCGTCTTTCCAGCCTTGCGCCTGAGGATATGGAGCGCTTGCTGCGCCCGGTCTTGCAGCACTACTGGTGGTGGCAGATGCTGCTTGCGGCTGCAGTTGGCCTGGTGCTTGCCTTGGGCCAGTACGTATGGCTGCTGTGATGAGGGCTGTCGGACAGCCATGCTGGTTGCAGGATGGTCGGGCCGTTAGAATCCGCTGGCTGTTAATGTAGCAATCAACGAGGAAGCGAAATGACTGGTGCCCGAAAAGCTGCTGAGAAGAAGCCCAAACTGTCTCCTTCCCGGGATTTGCGTAAGTACACCCAGCAGATATGGCTTGCTGGTCTTGGTGCGTTTTCGCGTGCCGAAGAGGAGGGTGGCAAGCTCTTCGACAATCTGGTCAAGATTGGTGAAGACCTTGAAAGCAAGACGCGTGAGACGGTGGATACGGCAGTGGGCGAAGTGCGCGGTCGCGTGCTGGAGCGTGCCAGTGATACCAAAGACAAGGTTGAAAGGGCCTTTGATGACCGTATTGCCAATACCCTGACCCGTCTTGGCATCCCTACCCAGCGTGATATGGACCAGATCAACCAGCGTCTGGATGTGCTCACCGAGGTGCTGCAGGAGATGCGTCAGCATCTGCGCTCCGGCAAGTCCTGAGGCGACGGCCGGCTTACTTGCTTCATTAATATGTGAAACCCGTCGTAAATCCCCTTAAAACAGCAGGGGATCTCTTCACTATTGGCGGCCCAGCATGTAAAAGGCCACTAAGTGACAAACTTTGTCAGCTTTGTGGTGAATACACCGGAGCATAGACATCATGGCCGTAGAACAAAAATCAATGCTGGTGGACCAGCTACAGGTCGGTATGTATGTGGCCAAGCTGGATCGGCCCTGGATTGAGACGCCATTTCCCCTGCAGGGTTTTTATGTCAAGGATCTGGGTGACATAGATGCCCTGAGACGTTATTGCCGTGAGGTCGTGATAGATCTCGTGCGTAGCCGTGTTGTGGCAGATCCGGTTCATCATGATTTAGCGGCGCCTGTCCGTCGGCAGACGGACTCGGTGACGACTGTGAATGCAATGGCTGCCGCAGCCCCGGCTGCAGCCAAAGTGCGTCGCCCGGTCTATCAGGCAACAGTATCAATGCCTCAGGAGGTCATGGCCTCACGGGATCTGCATGCTCATTTTGCGGAGTCTGTTGTTGATGTTTACCGTCAACTGAGCAAAGGCGACAGCATCGATGTAAGTGTTGTCAAAGAGGCCTCCGCGCGGGTGGTGGACAGTCTGATCCGTAATCCCGATGCCATGGTCTGGTTGTCCCGGGTAAGAGACAAGGATAGTTATAGCTATCATCATGCTTTCCGCTGTGCCATCTGGGGCACGGTGTTCGGCCGCCACTTGGGGATCTCCCGGCAGGCGCTTGAAAACCTTGCATTCGGCATGACGTTGATGGATGTGGGCAAGGCCCGTATGCCGGATGGCTTGTTGAACAAGCGCGGTTTGCTGACACCCTCTGAGCGTGTCGAGTTACGCAAGCACGTTGAATACAGTCTTGAAATACTGACGGGCCTGACGGGTATCCCTTCGCAGGTCATGCAGATGGTGGCTGAACATCATGAGCGTTTTGATGGCTCAGGCTACCCCAATCGTCTTTTGGGCAAAGCCATTTCGCCCTTGGGCAAGATCGCTGGCTTGGTTGATACCTATGATGCCATGACATCGGACCGTCCTTATGCCCGCGCCATGACTTCGGTCGAGGCTGTTTCCAAGCTCTATGAGCTTCGTAACACCGAGTTCCAGTCGCAGTTGGTCGAGGAGTTCATTCAGGCGATAGGTGTGTATCCCACAGGGACGCTGGTACAGATGAGCAATCAGGAAGTTGGCGTGGTGATTGCCCAGAATCCGGAGCGTCGTCTGCGTCCCAAGTTGTTGATTCTGCTGGATGGTGACAAGAAGGCGGTAGCTCGCCCGCGTTATGTGGACATGCTGGCCGCGAGTCATGACAGCTCCGGTGAGCCTTTGCGCATCCTGACCAGTCTGTTGCCTGGCAGCTTTGGCGTTGATCCGGCCAAGGTGCAGCTGGCGGCCTGAGTTGATGTTGGTCCCTTGCTTCTGGAAAAGCCGGCTTTATGCCGGTTTTTTCATGTCTGATATCTTGATGGTCAAACCTTGGCCAGTTGGCGAGGGCCAAAGGCAAATTATTGTTCTTGGGGCTGTTTCCGGCGTTGACACTGTCTGGTCCCCTCCCTAGAATGCGCCCACTTTTGCGGGAATAGCTCAGTTGGTAGAGCACGACCTTGCCAAGGTCGGGGTCGCGAGTTCGAGTCTCGTTTCCCGCTCCAGAATAAAAAAAGGCCGGTTATCCGGCCTTTTTTGTTGCTGCAGTTTGTAAGCGTAAGCAGTGTTCCGGTACGGCCATTCCTTTGCCTCAGGCCTACACTCAACCGGCATGCATAACGGTAAACAATATGTCCAAGGCCAGTAGCCCCATAGGTGTTTTTGACTCCGGTATCGGTGGGCTGACGGTTGTGCGAGCGCTGATGGAGCGTTTGCCTTTCGAGGACATCATCTACTTTGGTGATACGGCGCGCGTGCCTTATGGTGTGAAATCACGCGAAACCATACGTGCATTTACCCGTCAGATCACCGAGTTCCTGCTGGCGCACGATGTCAAGCTGCTGATTGTTGCCTGTAATACCATGGCAGCAGTAGCTATTGACGAGGTCAGGTCCTTGTCCACGGTGCCGGTGCTGGATGTTATTGATGCCGGCGCTCGCGCTGCGGTGGACATTACGAGTCATGGCGTCGGTGTGATAGGTACGCCGACTACCATCAACTCCAACGCCTATGCACGCAGTATTCATGCCTTGAATCCGGCCGTGCATGTGCACTCGCAGGCTTGCCCATTGTTTGTACCTTTGGTGGAGGAGGGCTGGCTGGATAATGAGGTGGCCCGTCTGACGGCACGCGAGTATCTGAAGCCCGTATTTGTTGAGCAGATTGATACGCTGGTGTTGGGGTGTACGCACTATCCCTTGCTGAAGCCGTTGTTGCAGGAAGTGGCTGGCCCGAAAATCCAGTTGGTGGACTCGGCCATCACGGTGGCTGAGCAGACGGCCGCGACGCTGGAGCGTCTTGGGCTGCTCAATCCGCAGCGCACAGCACCGGACTACCGCTACTATGTGACAGACGTTCCTTTGCGCTTCCAGACTATAGGCAGCCGCTTTCTGGGGCGCGAGCTGGGACAGTTGGAGCAGGTGCGCTGGCCACTCTGAGACTTGGCGCGAGAGGCCGTGTCGGTTATTGTCGGCCTCAGAAAAATCCATGTGGCCTCAAGGGGCTTTTACTGATATTTCAGGTAATCCGGCAAGTCTTGCCGGCGATGCTGTGCGGTTTTAAGACGGGGCTGCTGTGAGCGACAAGCGCTACCAGGTTTTTGTCAGTTCGACCTATACCGATCTCCAGGAAGAGCGCTCAGTGCTGACTCAGGCGCTGCCCGCGCTGGGCTGCCTGCCATGTGGCCTGGAGGTCAATCCGGTGGGGGCGGCGGCTTGGACCTCTATCAAAAAACTGATTGATGAGTCTGACTATTACCTGCTGCTCATAGGCAGTCGTTACGGCACGCTGTCACCATCGGGTGTCAGCTACAGCCATATGGAATATGTTTACGCCGCGACCAAGCAGAAGCCCATACTTGTCCTGATGCATGAGTCACCGGAAACACGTCCCGCCCAGTTTCAGGAAAAATCGCCGGAAGGACGTCGTCAGCTCAATGACTTCCGCAATCTCCTCATGAAGGGTTTTGTAGCGCGCTGGAATGACAGTCGCAGTCTCGACACCGCCGTACGTCAGTATTTGCCCCAGCTCATCAAAACCAAACCAGCCACCGGCTGGGTGCGTGCATCAGCGATGAGTAGCCCTGAGCAGAGTCGCGAAATCGATTTGCTCAAGCAGCGTGTATTTGAGCTCGAGCAGGAGCGCGAGAGCTGGCTCACCAAGGAACTTCCTGATCTGGGCCCGCTCGCACAGGGTAATGACCCTTATGATGTGATGTATCGCTGCAAGGCGTATGCGGCCGGCAATTGCGAGGACGTGCCGGCGCGCAGCCAGATCAGCTGGAATGCGATTTTTTCCAGCTTTGCACCGCATCTCAGTCAGCCCCAGCATGAAGAGTTCATGGCGGCCAAGATTGCCGAGCGCGTGCAGGAGCAGGCGCTCAAGGATGTGCAATCGCTGCGTCCCAAAACGCATGCCGTGACGGATATCACACTGGCGCCCCTGTGTTTCAATACCATCAAGATACAGTTCCGCACGTTGGGCCTCATCCGGCGTGTACCCAGGGATGACAGCCGCACCTGGTGGCAGCTGACTGCCGCGGGCGAGCAGCATCTGGCATCGCTGGTTGCCGTGCGACGCAATAGCCCGGCAGCGCGCCCGGCTTAAGTTCTTTGCATTTTTTTCGGGACTGTCCTGTTTTGTGATGAGGCTGTCGTGCTTTGTCAAAGCAGCTTTATTTTTCCCTGCTAGCCTATCCGCCTTTCTCCCTGCTGCTGCCTGATGACAGGTGCAGCGTTTTTGTCTGTCTGCAATAGGCAGTTTGAGAGGCAATGCAATGCGCAAATGGAATGGCTGGGGTGACGAAGCCACTACCTTCCCGGCAAGTCCCGAGGTCAGTACTTTTCTGGGGCAGGTGTTGGGGCCCGTCAAGCCGCTAAAAGACGAGCTACTTGCATCCGTTCTGGACGCTGTACCGGCCTCGCGTTTGCCGGTGCATCCCCTGATAAACACCACGGCAGAAATGCGTTTGCGTCATGCGCGCGGACAAAGCCTGCCTGACTGGCTGGCGCTGCGCTCTGGCAGCATGGGTCTGTTCCCTGATGGCGTTGCCGAGCCAAGCAACAGCGCAGAAGTACGACAACTATTGGAGTTTGCGCGCACCCATGATGTGGTGGTGATTCCTTATGGTGGAGGGACTTCGGTTGCCGGACATATCAATCCGCTTCAGGACCCCCGGCCGGTACTGACCTTGTCACTGACGCAGATGAATCAGTTGCTCAGTCTGGACAAAGAGTCACAGATCGCGACGATAGGAGCGGGCGCCAACGGGCCCCAAGTTGAAAAGTTGCTTAATGCCCAAGGTTATACGCTGGGACATTTTCCCCAGTCCTTTGAGCTTTCCACGCTCGGGGGCTGGGTGGTGACGCGCTCCAGTGGCCAGCAGTCATTGCGCTATGGTCGTATCGAGCAGATGTTTGCCGGCGGCACACTTGAAACCTTGCATGGCACCCTGGAGATTCCCACTTTCCCGGCTTCCAGTGCCGGGCCTGATTTGCGTGAAATGGTGCTGGGCTCGGAAGGGCGACTCGGCATTCTCACCGAGGTGAAAGTGCGCGTCACGCGCCTGCCCGAGTGTGAAGAATTTCATGTCTTCTTCCTGCCCGACTGGGTAAATGCCAGTGCCGGTATTCGCGAACTGGCACAGCATAAGCTGCCGCTCTCCATGCTGCGTCTCAGCAATGCTGAAGAAACACGTACCCAACTCATACTTGCTGGTCATGCCAAGGCAGTTGCCTTGCTGGATCGCATGCTGCGTTTGCGTGGTGCTGGTGATGGCCGTTGCATGATGACGGTGGGCCTCACCGGCAGCAAAGCCATGGTGAAATTCGGCTTGCGCGAGCTCAAGAAAATACTCAAGCCTTACGGTGCTGTGGCGACAGGCCAGCTGCTGGGTCGCAAGTGGGCAGCCAACCGTTTCCGCGCACCTTATTTGCGTGAGTCGCTGTGGCAATTGGGTTATGCCGTGGACACGCTGGAGACGGCCGTGGACTGGCCACGAGTGACACCGGCCATCAATGCCATCGAGTCGGCATTGCGTGAAGGCTTGAAAGACGAAGGCGAAAATGTGCTGGCTTTTACGCATCTTTCCCATCTGTATGCGCAGGGCTCCAGTATTTACACCACTTATGTCTATCGTGTTGGAAGAGATTACGCGCAAACGCAGGCGCGCTGGCAAAAACTGAAGCACGCCGCATCAGAGCAGATCGTGCGCATGGGTGGCACTATCAGCCACCAGCATGGCGTTGGGCGCGACCACGCTCCTTATTTGTCGGCGGAAAAGGGCGAGCTAGGCATGCAGGCGCTAACGGCGCTGTGCCGTCATTTTGATCCGGACCGACGTCTTAATCCCGGGAAATTGCTGCTGGATGATCAAGCATGAAACGTGAACGACAGGATCGTGAGGCCGCATGGCAGCATATTGCCAGCGAGCAGTGGGATGTGCTGGTTATCGGTGGTGGTATTACCGGCGCGGGGGTGGCACGCGAGGCTGCACGGCAGGGCCTGAAAACCTTGCTGGTAGAGCAACGTGACTATGCTTGGGGTACCTCAAGCCGTTCTTCAAAAATGGTACATGGTGGGCTGCGCTATATCGCCCAAGGAGACATCCGTCTGACCTGGCACTCCTTGACCGAACGCGAACGTCTGCTCATAGAGGCACCAGGGCTGGTGTCGCGTATGGGCTACTGGTTTGCGCATTACCGTCATGTATTTCCGGGTCGTTTCCTTTTCGGCATCCTGCTCATGTTTTATGACCTGCTGGCAGGGGTCAGGGATCATCGCTATTTTCCACGCAAGCAATTTCTCGCCCGTATCCCGGGTTATCGCCCCGACAGTCTGACCGGCGCTTCGCGTTATACCGATGCGCTGGTGGATGATTCGCGTCTTGTGCAGCGCGTACTCGATGAGGCGATTGCTGATGGAGCCATACCGCTCAATTACATCAAGGTGGACTCTCTGCTGATAGAGCAAGGCCGTGTGGCTGGCGTGCATCTTACGGATGTACTGACCTGGCGTGAGACGGTGGCAACGGCGAAAGTGGTGGTGAATGCCACCGGTGCCTGGGCGGATCGTCTGCGTGAGGGCCTCAGCAACGAGAAAAAAGTGCGCCCGCAGCGTGGCAGTCATGTCGTGCTCGCCAAGGGCCGTCTGCCGCTCACCGAGGCGGTGATTTTCATGCATGCTGATGACAAGCGTCCTCTTTTCATTTACCCCTGGGAGGGTCGCACTGTTATCGGTACAACAGATATCGATCACCGTGATGATCTGGATGTTGAAGCCTCCATTACAGCTCGCGAGCTGGACTACATCCTGCGTGGTGTGAATGCGCAATTCCCTGCCGAGGAAATCACCCGTGATGACATCATTGCCACTTTCAGCGGTGTGCGCCCTATTGTGGCTTCCGGTGGTGGCGTAAATCCTTCTGCAGAGCGTCGTGATCACAGTGTCTGGGATAATCAGGGGCTGATTACGGTCACGGGTGGCAAGCTCACCACCTTCCGGCTGATTGCACTGGATGCCCTGCAGGCGGCGGCTCCCTATTTTCCGGAGCGTTTTTCGAATGCCCTGAAGCAGTCACGCAAAGCCCGCATTTTCCGTCCGGTGGAAGTAGTGCAGACGCGTTATCCCGCCAAAGATCTGCAACGTTTAAAAGGCCGCTTTGGTTTTCACACCGAGCAGTTTCTCGCAGATGCTCAGGATGATGAACTCAAGACCCTTCCTGATGTAGAAACACTCTGGGCCGAGTTGCGCTGGGCACTGCGCTATGAGCAGGTTCAGCATCTGGATGATTTGTTGCTGCGTCGTACCCGTTTGGGTCTTTTGTTGCCGCGGGGTGCGCAGGGCTTGCTGCCCTCCATGCGAGAGCTTTGTGCTCAGGAACTGGGCTGGAATGACGCGCAGTGGCAGCGTGAGTGCGAACGTTATGCAGACATCTGGCAGCAGCATTACAGTCTGCCGGAAGCTGCCGCCGGGACAATGGAAAAAATCAGGGAGAGACGGTCTGATGGCTGACACCCTGCTGGCGCTGGATAACGGCACGCAAAGCGTGCGGGCACTGTTATTCGATCGTGACGGACAGTTGCTGGCGCGCTCGCAGGTGAAATTCGACCCGGTTTATCACTCTCCCGAACCGGGTTATGCCGAGCAGTCAGCTGATTACTACTGGGATTCGCTGGCGCTAGCGGTGCGTGGCTTGTGGGCGCAAGGTCATCAACCGGCTGATGTTGTTGGGGTGGCGCTGACGACGCAGCGCGGTACCGTTGTACCCGTGGATCGCGATGGCAATGCCCTGCGACCGGCCATTACCTGGCTGGATCAGCGCGAAGCCACTCGTATTCCTTCCTTGCCCCTGCACTGGCAGGCGGCATTTCGCGCCATCAATGCCAGCGATACGCTCACCCATCTTTGTCGTCAGGCCGAAGCCAACTGGCTGGCCGAGTTCGAGCCGCAAACCTGGCAGGGGATGCACAAGTTCCTGCTGCTGTCCGGCTATCTTACCCACCGTCTGACTGGCGAATTCCGTGATGGCGTAGCCTCGCAGGTCGGCTATGTGCCTTTTGATTTCCGGCGCCAGGAATGGGCGCGTTCATGGGACTGGAAGTGGCAGGCCATGCGTCTGGAGCGCCGGCATATGCCCGAGTTGGTGCCGGCGGGGGGCAAGCTGGGCTTCATTACTGCAAACGCTTCTGCCGCCACAGGTATTCCGCAAGGCTTGCCGTTGTTTGCTGCGGGGGCTGACAAAGCCTGTGAGGTGCTGGGTTCAGGCTGTCTGGATTCGCGTCTGGGTGCGCTCAGTTTCGGTACCACGGCCACCATCAACACCATACGCCGCCGCTATGTAGAGGTGACGCCGCTCTTGCCACCGTATCCCGCGCCGGTACCCGGGCATTATTGCACCGAGGTGCAGACCTTGCGCGGTTTCTGGATGGTGAACTGGTTCCGTGATGAATTCGGGGCCGATGATGTGGTGCAGGCAAAACAGCTGGACGTGCCCGTGGAGGCGATTTTCGAGCGCCATCTGCAAAACACGCCAGCCGGCAATATGGGGCTGATGCTGCAGCCTTACTGGTCGCCGGGTGTGCGTGATCCGGGGCGAGAAGCCAAGGGGGCGCTTATCGGTTTTGGCGATGTCCATGACCGCTCTCATGTTTACCGCGCCATTGTCGAAGGGCTGATGTATGCGTTGCGTGACAGCGGCGAGAAAATCCAGAAGCGGGCCAGAGTGCGCTTGCAGAGCCTGCGTGTTTCTGGCGGTGGAGCGCAGTCCGATGCCGTGGTGCAGATTGCGGCCGATGTTTTTGGCTTGCCGGTCGAGCGGCCGCATACCACCGAAACCTCGGGACTGGGGGCGGCCATTTGTGCTGCTGTGGGCCTGGGTTTGCAGCCGGACTTCCGCACAGCCGTGGCCCGTATGACACATGTTGGCGAAACCGTGCAGCCCGCGCCCGAGCGCCAGGCGCTTTATCAGCAGCTGTTCACTCGCGTCTATCAGCCCATGTATACACAACTGCAACCGCTCTATCGCGAGATACGCAACATTACCGGCTACCCTCGCTGAATACGCCTGCGTATCATCAGGCAGCATTTTTCATGCTACCGAGGATGGTGACATGCGTCTGAACCCCCTGCATTCAAAGCCCGGGCATTTGAAACCCAAAGCCTGGCAAACCTTTGTCCTCTGTCTTTTTCTGACGGCCTGTGCAAGCAGCACGCAGCAAGGCGCCATCGGTGTCAACCGCAAGCAGTTGATGCTGCTGTCCAGCGCTGAAGTGGATGCCATGGCGCTGGATTCCTATAAAGGCGCACTGGGTGAAGCCGGCAAGGCGGGCAAGCTCAATACCGACAAGGCCAATCTCGAACGCATACGCGTCATTGCCGACAGATTGATTCCACAGGTGGCCAGTTTCCGCCCTGATGCCCTGCAGTGGCAGTGGGAAGTGAATCTGGAAAGCAATAAAGAGCTCAATGCCTATTGCGCACCGGGCGGAAAAATCATGTTTTATACCGGCATCATCAAACAGCTGAATCTCAGTGATGATGAAATCGCCGCCATCATGGGCCACGAAATGGCGCATGCCTTGCGTGAGCATGGTCGTGAGCGTATGTCGCAGGCTTATGCGCAGCAGGCGTTGATGTCAGGTATCGCGGTATACACCGGCATGAGTGCTGACAATGCCGCGCTCATGCAAACCGCGGCACAGGTAGCGCTGACTTTGCCCAACAGCCGTGGTCAGGAAGCCGAAGCTGATGTAGTGGGTCTCGAGCTGATGGCGCGTGCCGGCTACAACCCGCAGGCCGCCGTGTCACTCTGGGAAAAAATGGGGCAGGCCGGCTCGGGCGGCGGCATCACCCTGCTCAGTACCCATCCCTCCGGTCCGCAGCGCATTGCCGCCATACAGGCCAGTATTCCCAAGGTGGAGGCACTTTATCAGCAGGCCAGACCGGCTCTGGCCAGGACACCCCCGCGTGTGGTGCCGCGTAGCTAAGGGGTGTCGCAGAGGATAAGGACCACCAATGCTGGTGGTCATTTCTTGCCTGCAAAACCCGTGACCTTTGATTTGCCTCATGTCTCGGGTGCGAGTGCCGTGGCGTATAATCGCGGCCCCTGACCCGGCGGATTGTCCGGGCTGTGTCCGAGGTTGCCATGCCGTCCCGTCAGCAAATCATTGAAAGCCGTCTTAGCGAAGCTTTTCCCCTTCAGCATCTGGAAGTGCTGAACGAGTCCCATATGCACAGCGCGGGGCAGGAGAGCCATTTCAAGCTGGTGCTGGTGAGTGAAGCTTTTGCCGGGCTGCGCCCGGTGGCGCGCCATCAGAAAGTCTACGGTTTGCTGCAGGATGAAATGGGGCGCGGCCTGCATGCACTGGCCCTGCACCTCTATACGCCGGAGGAGTGGCTGGCCACAGGAGCAGCGCCCGAAAGTCCGGCTTGCCGTGGTGGCAGCAAACACGGTTGAGCAGCTAGCGGCACATTGTTCTGCATGCCATTGTGATAGCTGTCGTTGCCGCCCTTCATGCGGATGCATCCGCACCTACAAAATTTTTCGAAAAAACCATGTCTGAATCTGAAATGAAAATCGTTGTTGCGGCCTTGTACCACTTCGCCACCCTGGGAAATTTCCGCGAGATGCAGGAGCCGCTTCGACATCGCTGTCATGAGTTGGGGATCCGCGGCACTTTGTTGCTGGCAGAAGAAGGTATCAATGGCACGATTTCCGGTACGCGCTCCGGCATAGATGGCATTCTGGATTACATCCGCGCGGATGTACGTCTTGCAAATCTGGATCACAAAGAATCCTTAAGCGACCGTCATCCTTTCCGCCGCCTCAAGGTCAAGCTGAAAAAGGAAATCGTTACTCTGGGCGTGCCCGGTGTAGACCCCAACAAGATTGTCGGCAGCTATGTCGAGCCGGAAGACTGGAATGCGCTCATCAGTGATCCGGATGTGCTGGTGATTGATACACGCAATGATTATGAAGTGGCGATAGGCACTTTCCGTAATGCCATAGATCCTGAAACCAGAACCTTTCGTGAGTTTCCCGATTACATACGCCAGCATTTCAATCCCGAACAACACAAGAAAGTCGCCATGTTCTGCACCGGCGGCATTCGCTGTGAAAAAGCCTCCAGTTTCATGCGTGCCGAAGGCTTTCCCGAGGTTTATCACCTCAAAGGCGGCATTCTCAAATACCTGGAAAGAGTGAAGCCTGAGGACAGCCTTTGGGAGGGCGAGTGTTTTGTTTTCGACCACCGTGTAGGGGTGACACATGGTCTGGGTGAAGGCTCAGCGGAAATGTGTTTTGGCTGTGGTCATCCGGTGACGCCGGAGGAGCGTGAGCAGCCCGGTTATGAGCACGGTGTCAGTTGTCCGCACTGCATTGCCAGCCTCACTCCGGAAAAGTCGGCGCGTCTTCGTGAACGCATGCTGCAAATAGAGCTGGCCCGTGCCCGTGGTGAAAGTTTCTGATCGCAGTTTTCCGGCGTGTCCGTAGCCTCTATGCTAGGGACAGCTTCTCAGGAAATGACTGTCCATGGCCCGACTGCTACTGATTGAGGATGACTCGGCGATTGCCGAGCCCCTGTGTTTTGCGCTGGAGCGGGCCGGGCATGTGGTGACGCATGAATTGCTGGGTTCTGTCGGTCTGGAATGGGCCCAGACCCACCATCCCGATCTTCTCATCCTTGATGTCGGTCTGCCGGATATCAGCGGCTTCGAGGTGCTGGCACGTCTGCGCCGTCAATCTCCCATGCCTGTGCTCATGCTGACTGCGCGTAGCGATGAAGTCGATCGTGTGCTGGGTTTTGAGCTGGGCGCAGATGATTATGTGCCCAAGCCTTTCAGTCCGCGCGAGGTTGTGGCGCGAGTTGCCGCCATTCTCAAGCGTACGCACCCTGCTGTTGCCGATAGCGTTGCTGACATCGTGCTGGATGAAGCCAAGGCGCGTGTACTTTGTCGCGGCACACCGCTGCAACTCACCCGTTATGAGTACCTCATGCTGGTGGTTTTCCTGCGCGCGCCCGAGCGCGTGTATTCGCGCAGCCAGCTGATGGAGCTGGTGTGGTCGCATGATGTGAGTCATGAACGTACCGTGGATACGCATGTGAAATCCCTGCGCGCCAAAATTCGCAGCATTGCTCCGGATCTTGACCCGATCCAGACGCATCGCGGTCTGGGTTACAGCTGGCAGTCATGAAGCTGCGTCTGCGCGTTTTCATTGTCATTGCGCTCGTGGCCGGTCTTGCGGCCTGGCAGCTGTATGCAAATTTCCGCGAGCAACTGAAACCGGCCCTGCAGCAGGCTACGGAAGATGTGCTGGTGGACACCGCCAGCGCCTTTGCCCTGTTGGCTGAACAAGACCGCCGCGCAGGGCGGCTGGCAGATGGTCGCTTGGCAGAGGCCCTGCAGGCGTTACCTGCACAGACCTTGCGCGCCAGTATCTGGGGCCATGCGCGCGAGCACAGCAATATCGGTGTCTATGTCACCGATGCAAAAGGCATCGTGGTTTTTGACTCCAGTGGTCTGCATGTTGGTGAGGATTATTCACGCTGGAATGATGTCTATCTCACTCTGCAAGGTCGGTATGGCACACGCAGCACCAAGGTTGATCCTTATTCCAAGCTCAGTACGGTCATGTATGTGGCAGCGCCACTGCGCGATGAGGCAGGACGTATCAGTGGTGTACTGACAGTTTATAAGTCCGTGCAAAGCCTGCAGCCATTTTTGCTGATGGGCGAAAAGGCTCTGACGCGGCAGGCTCTGCTGGTGTTGCTGGCGTCCCTGCTCCTGGGTCTGGTGCTGGCCTGGTGGATTGCGCGTGGCATCGGTCGTTTGGTGAATTATGCCGATGCCATGTCGCGAGGTGAGCGCCAAGCTGTGCCCGTGACCGGCAGTCAGGAGCTGGACCGTCTTGCCGCTGCCATGGCGCATATGCGCGAAGAGCTGGATGGCAAGCGTTATATCGAAAGTTATGTGCAGGCGCTCACGCATGAAATGAAAAGCCCGCTGGCGGCCATAGGAGCGGCGGCCGAGCTATTGCAGGAAAACGCTTTGCCGGCAGAGATGCGCGAGCGCTTTCTGCTTTCCATTTCTGAGCAGAACCAACGTGCCCGCGAACTTATAGATCGCTTACTGCATCTGGCTCGGCTGGAGCAGCAGCAGAGTCTGACAGTACGCGAACCTGTGGATGCTCTTGCTCTCTGGCAGAAAGTGCAGCAAGAGTTCTCGCTGCGTCTGCAGCAGCGTGGAATGACGATAAGGACCTCCGCTCCTGCAGAGGCGATGTTGAGCGGTGATGCATTTTTGCTGCAGCTGGCGCTGGGGAATCTGCTGGAGAATGCGCTGGCATTTTCGCCGGACCATTCAGCACTGGAGGCAGATATAAGATTCTCGGGGGATGGATTCTCGTTCTCTCTGCGTGATCATGGCAGCGGTATTCCGGATTATGCGCTGGCGCAGATTTATGACCGCTTCTATTCCCTGCCCAGGCCGGATGGCAGCTCACGCAGTTCCGGTCTGGGTTTGCCGCTGGTGCGTGAAATTGTGCAACTGCATGGCGGCAGTCTGCATATCAGCAATCATCCAGAAGGTGGCGTGCTGGCTCGTCTTGAGCTGCCGGCGGCCTGAAACTTCACCGCGATTTCACATAGTCAGCGCACAGGCCTCAAACAGACTGCCCACACTGCTTGCATCCCAATGGATGGAGCATTGCTGTGAAAAATCCCCTGCTGAGAAAATTCCTCATGATAGGAGCGCTGACTCTGCTCCTTTGTATTCCTCTGCGTTTGATCGGTGTTACGGTCTGGGAGCGTGCTTCAACACGTGATCATGTCAGGCAGGAAGTGGCTGCGAGTATGGCGGGCGAACAGAAATTGGCGGGGCCGGTACTGGTGCAGCCTTACCGTATGTTGGTGGAAGAAAAAAGCAAAGATGCCAATGGTCAGGAACGCGCTTTGCTGGTCTGGCGCAAGGGCCAGCATGTCTGGTTGCCGGATAGTCTGGACATAGACGGTGCCATGAAAAATACGCCGCGGCATCGCGGCATTTATGAGGCCCAGCTGTATGCCAACAATCTGGCCTTGAAGGCCTCTTTCAATACGGCAGCCCGTCCTGCACCGCAGGGCGATAATATCGAGTGGGATACGCCTTATCTGTCTTTTGGTGTCAGTGATGTACGCGGTATCAGCCAGATGCCACTGGGAAAAATCAATAACACGGCTTTGGCATTTGCGGCAGACAGTGGTCTGGATATCCTGCCCTCAGGAGTTCATGCGCCAGTTGAGCTTGCCGTAGGCGGACATTATGAAGTCAGCCTCAATTTCGATCTCAAGGGCATGGAGCGCTTTGATCTGATGCCGCTGGGGCGAGATACCCGCCTCAAGCTTTCCAGCCACTGGCCTCATCCTTCCTTTCAAGGGCGTTATTTGCCGGACACCCAGGAGCTTGGCAAGGATGGTTTCATGGCAACATGGAAAACCACCTTTCTGGCCACCAATATCGAGCGCCAGTTCCAGTCGTGTCTGGAAGGCTTCAGCGAGTCCTGCGAGCAGCTGAAGGCTAACCAGATGGGTGTGCGTCTGATTGATCCCGTGGATGTTTATCTGCAATCCGAGCGGGCGCTGAAATACGGTTTCCTTTTTGTCTTCATGGCCTTTGCGGCCTTCCTGCTCTTCGAATTGATGAAAGGCTTGCGCATACACGCGGTGCAATACCTTCTGGTGGGTGCTGCCCTGACATTATTCTTTCTGCTGCTGGTGGCTCTGTCCGAGCATATAAAATTTGCGCTTGCCTACGGCATGGCTGCCGTCGCTTGTGTATGCCTGCTCTGGTTTTATGTGTCTTTCGTACTGCGCAGTGTATGGCGCGGATTGGGCTTTGCCGGATTGATGGGAGGCCTGTTTGCTGTTCTGTATTTCCTGCTGCAGTCAGAAGATTTTGCCTTGCTGATGGGTTCTTTGCTGCTTTTTGGTGTGTTGGCCATCGCCATGATACTGACGCGGCATCTGGACTGGTTTGCACTGGGCGATGTGACTACTGCCACTAATGCGGAGCAGTCTCCCTGAGACAGGAAGCGGAACCTGCCAGTTCATTGCGCATCTCCCCGCTGCTTGTCTCTTGGCGCAGGCTTTGAGCGATCGGACGGAGCTGAACGTCCTGCTGCATCCCGGATTCCTGCTGGAGTTGCTGCTTAGCGCCACGGCATTTGCCGTGGCGGATCAGGCGGCCTTGGGCGCGTTGAAGTGCAGATAGAGTTCGGTCAGCACATCCGGAATCTGCTGGGCGAGCTCGCGCGTGAGCTTCACGTCGCGGCGGATATGCTGCAGCTCGGGGTCGTCGATCAGGTCTGACAACACCACCATGGGCAAGGTGAGGTCGGCTACATAATCCTCGTCGCTGTCATACCAGCTGGCTTCTTTCAGGAACATGCCTTCCATGAAGCCCACGCACCAGTCGTTGAGATCGGTGGATTCGGTGGCCTTCAACGTGAGTGCGCAAGGCAGGGTGAGAGGCTGGCCGTGATAAAGCGCAGCATGGATTTCCTTTTGCCAGGCCACCAGGGCCTGGGTGATGGCCTCAGCCTGCGCCGTATTACCTGAAACCGGCTGATTGTCGAAAAGGGCAGGCAGCCAGATCTCCAGTCCGGGGATATCAGGGCCTACGGTCAGTGCCGCCAGAAAGCCGTGAGTGGCGACGAAGTCCAGGCCATCGGCATTGTCGTCACTGTCCAGAAAGTCCTGCAGCAGTTGTCGGGTTTCCGGGGCAAGGGCGTGGAGTTCGTGCATAAGGCAACCTGCGGGCATATGAGCGTGGGCCGGATTGTAGTCGAGGCAGGGCATGCACCCCAAATGCCGATTTCTCTCGCTGACAGCTTTTGGGTCATCCCCCATAATCCCGCCCCATGAATTCTCCTCGCGACATCCTCCAGCATGTTTTCGGTTACGAGTCCTTCCGGGGCCCGCAGGAAGCCATCGTCAATACGCTGGTGGAGGGGCGTGATGCTTTGGTACTCATGCCTACGGGCGGCGGCAAATCACTGTGTTACCAGATACCAGCGCTGGTCCGGCCGGGCACGGCAGTCATCATATCGCCGCTGATTGCGCTGATGCAGGACCAGGTGGCGGCTTTGGTGCAGTCGGGTGTGAAGGCCGCTTATCTCAGCTCCACACTGGACTGGCAGGAAACACAGGCCATCGAGTCGCAGCTGCTGGATGGCCGTCTGGACATGCTTTATGTCGCGCCAGAGCGCCTTGTTACTTCTCGTATGCTGGAAAAACTTTCACGCGTGCAGATTTCCCTCTTTGCCATTGATGAAGCGCACTGCGTCTCGCACTGGGGACATGATTTCCGTTCTGATTATCTCGGGCTTTCCATATTGCGTGAGCAGTTCCCGCATGTCCCGCGTATTGCGCTGACGGCCACGGCAGATCCGCGTACGCGTGCCGATATTGCCGTGCGCCTGGGACTGGAGCAGGCGGAAGTCTTCATCAGCAGCTTTGACCGTCCTAATATCTTTTATCGTATCGCGCAAAAGCTGAAGGCCATGGATCAGCTGGAGGCTTTCATCCGGCGAGAGCATGCCGGTGATGCCGGCATTGTTTACTGCCTTTCCCGGAATAAAGTGGACAAGACGGCTGAGGCCCTGAACCAGCGCGGCATCAAAGCCCTGCCTTATCATGCTGGTCTCAGCGCGCAACAGCGCGAGGAAAACCAGACCCGTTTCCTGCGTGAAGAAGGCATAGTGATGGTGGCCACCATTGCCTTCGGCATGGGTATCAATAAGCCCAATGTGCGTTTTGTTGCGCATCTTGATCTGCCCAAAAGCATAGAGGCCTATTATCAGGAAACCGGTCGTGCCGGCCGGGATGGTCTCGCCGCCAATGCCTGGATGGTTTACGGCATAGGTGATGTCATCAAGCTCAAATCCATGATGGACAATTCTGAGGCCGCTGCCGAATTCAAGCGCGATGAGAAAGGCAAAGTGGATGCCATCCTTTCCTTGTGTGAAAGCGTGCAGTGTCGCCGGCAATTGCTGCTGACCCATTTTGGCGAACAGATGGCAGAGCCCTGTGGTCACTGTGACAACTGTGTGGAGCCTTCACCTACCTGGGAAGCGACGGAAGCGGCGCGTCTCGCGCTTTCCACGGTGTATCGCACTGGCAGCCGTTATGGTGTCGAGTATATGGTGGAAGTGCTGCGCGGCGAGCGCAGCGAGCGTGTCGTGGCTAATGGCCATGAATCCCTTGCTGTTTTTGGCAAGGGAAGCGATATCGCTGACAAAGAGTGGCGCTCCGTCTTTCGGCAATTGTTGGCCAAGGGTTTTTTGCAGCCGGATACCGAGGGTTATGGTGCCCTGCGTCTGGATGACAGTTGCCGGCCGCTCTTGCGCGGTGAGGCCACCCTGATGTTGCGGCGTGAGCAAATAAAGACACTCACACCGAGAAAGACCGGCGGTAAGCCGGCTCTGGATATTGCCAGCGAAGATCGCGTACTTTGGGAGGCGCTGCGCTCAAAGCGTCGTCAGCTGGCCCAGGATCAGGGCGTGCCACCGTATGTGATTTTTCACGACAGCACCCTGATGGCCATTCTTGAGGCGCGCCCGCGAAGCTTGCGGGAAATGCAGCATCTGGCCGGTATAGGCGAAGCCAAACTGGAGCGTTATGGCGAGGCTTTCCTGGGTGTTGTCAGTGAATATGCCTGATCGCCGCGCAGTTGAGTGGCGCGAGTACCGGCATGATTCCGGCGAAGTCCTGACCTTCCGGTTTGCCCGCAGCGCTCGCAAGACGCTGGCCATTTATATCAATCGCGATGCCTCGGTCATGGTGCGTGTGCCTTTGAGGGCGTCGCTGGCTGAAGTTGCCTTGTTTATCCGCGAGCGTTGGAACTGGATACAGGCACAGCGGCAGAGATTTCTCGAGAATCCTGCGCCGCTTCCGTTTCGCTTCCGGCATGGTGAAACCTTCCGGCATCTTGGGCAGGATTTCCTCTTGCTGCTTGAGTCGGGCTCACGTGATCAGGCCACGGTCAGTGACCAGGTGCTGAAAGTGCGTCTGATGCCGGAGTCGCTAGCTGATGAAGTGGCGCTTGAAAAAGTGATAGAACGTTGGCAACGACGTGAAGCACTCAAGGTTTTCCCCCAACGTCTGGCTGCGTGTCATGAGGCCATGCAGGAATTGGCTTTGCCTTTTCCGGAATTGAAAATCCGCAAAATGCGTTCTCGATGGGGCAGCTGTTCACGTAGCGCAGTTATTACCCTTAATCTGGAGCTGATGCGCATGCCGCTTGAGTGTATCGACTACGTCATTACCCACGAGCTTTGCCATCTGGTGGAGTTCAATCACAGTCCCCGTTTTTACGAGCTTCAGGCGCGCTTCCGGCCGGAGTGGAAGTTGCACAAACAACGACTCGAGCTACTGGCTCGTGAGCATTACGGTTACTGATGGCTTGCTGCTTTATCCCTGGGCAGGCTGTTGCACGGGTAACGTGAGGATGAACGTAGTGCCGACACCGGGCGTGCTACTGACTTCGATGCGGCCATGGTGGCGCTGGTTGATGATGAAGTGAGAGATGGAAAGTCCGAGACCGGTGCCCTGGCCTACGGTCTTGGTGGTGAAAAACGGATCGAATATCTGGCGGCTGGTGTTTAGGTTCATGCCGATGCCATTGTCTTCCACGCGTATTTCCACGTTGGGAGTCATCAGTCTTGTGCTGATGCATATCAGTGGCTCTTCGCGCCGCGCTTCCTGTACAGCTTGTGCCGCATTCTTCAGCAAATTGACCAATACCTGCTGCAACTCGATGCCTGAGGCCGGGATGATCGGGATGCTGTTGTCAAAATCTTCCTTGATGGCCAGGCGGGCATAAAGGCCGGGCATGGAAAGCTCGATGGCATTGCGCATGAATTCCACACTGGAGTGGGCCACCGTATTGATGTTGGTGGGCTCCAGTTGCCGGCTGGAGCTGCGAGAGAACTCCAGCATATGGCGCACGATTTCAGCAGCACGATGGCCGGCATTTTCCATCCCGGTGAGGAAACGGTTGATGTCTCGTGCCTCCAGATAGTCGTGCAGAAGGCGCATGTCCACCCCCAGGGCTTTGGCAGCGGCCTGATTGCCGGGATTATCGGGATTCAGGCGGCGCTGCACGTTTTGCAGGCTTTGCAGGATGGCTGCCAGGGGGTTGTTGATTTCATGTGCCATACCGGCGGCCAGTTCACCGAGTGACTTCAGCTTCTCGTTTTGCAGCATCATGCTGTCCAGTTTTTGCCGCAGGGTTACATCGTCAATACGGATGACAGCACCAGTCAGCTCAAGGGAGTGCAGGGGATAAACCGTGATGTCTACATAGCGGGTATGTCCCATATGCTCGATTTTCACATTCTCGCGTGTGCCGGGCTCACTATTGGCGATGGCCTCGTCGATCATGGCTGAAGTGACAGGAAGCTCGCGATAGATTTCATGCAGGCGAAAACCGAGCGCCTGCTTTTCACGGATGCCGGTGGCAATTTCAGCTGCAGCATTCCAGTGCGTGACATGGCCGCTGGGTGTCACGCCTATCATGATGGAGGGCATCGAATTGATGATGCTGTTGAGATATTCCTTGGTCTCATTCAGCAGGGCGGTGGTGATGCGGTGGCGCTGCTCAGTTTGTTCCAGGGTGTCGCTGGCAAGGCGCCAGGAGTCAGTGCGGGCGCTGAGGCGCTGCTCCAGCATGCCCAGTGTGGCGTGCAGTGAGTTCATGGCCTGTTTGCGCCGCCTGCGATTGCGCAACAGAACGGTGATGAATACGGCTTCAAGTGCGGCAATGACCAGTGCGGCGATCAGCACACCTGTCTCCCTGTTTTTTCCCTGTAGTGTGATGGTCTAAAAAAACAAAGCAGGGCGTTGCCCTGCTTTGTTTTCATGTGGCGGTCTTAGCCGCCATTATTGCCCTGGCCAAGTCTGCCAATATCAAATGCAGACTCCATCCATTTCTTGACACGGTTTGCATCGCCGATACGCGTGTATCGACCGGCAGAGTCCATCAACACTATGACAACCGGTGTCGTGTTGATGCGGGCCTGCATGACAAGACATTTGCCGGCTTCATTGATGAAGCCGGTTTTCGATACTTCGATAGTCCACGTGTCGTTTTTCACCAGTGCATTGGTGTTGTGGTACGCCAAGGCGCGTCCACGCGAATATACGGTGTGGTCGGCCTGAGTGGAGTATTCGTGGATTTCCGGGTAGGCGCGGGCGGCTTTTACCATCCGGACGAGGTCGGTAGGCGATGCGCTGTTTTCGCTGTGCAAACCAGTACCATCAAGAAACCGGGTATGGGTCATGCCGATTTCACGCGCCTTGCGATTCATGGCTGCAACCGCAGCTGCAGTACCGCCCGGATAGGTTCGTGCCAACGCAGCAGCAGCACGGTTTTCGGATGACATGAGGGCAAGCAGCATCACATCACTGCGCGGCAATGTTGTGCCTACCGTCAGGCGAGAGCTGGTGTGGCGCAGTGTGTCCACATCTTCCTGGCTGATGGTGATGGGTTCGTCCAATGGCAGGCGGGCATCCAGCACCACCATGGCTGTCATCAGCTTGGTGATGGAGGCAATCGGCATGGTGCGTTCGGAGTTCTTGCTGTACAGCAGTTCACCGGTTTCTGCATTCATGACCACTGCAGCGCGCGACTCCAGGAAAAGCGCAGATTGCGCGGCAGGAATCTGGAAGATTTCGGTAGGGCCTGTGCGATGGGGCAGGTTGGCCAGCGCAATCAAGCGCTGTCTTTCAGCGGCTGTGATTTGTGGCGCACGGCGCTTGCCATAGCGCGAAACCCGGCTGGCGGAAGAGCGCTTGCGCTTGGCCGTGCTGTTTTTTTTCACCGTGCTTTTGCTGACACTGGTTTTTTTCTTCTGCACGCTGGCTTTGCTGGTGCTTTGCGCCGCATTGACCGTGGCGGCCAAAGGCAGGCTGAGCCCGAGGGCGATGAAGCCCAGAAGCAGGGGACGCAGTCCTCGAATCATGATCTGTCGCATAACGGGTCTCGGTCTGGTGGCGCCACAGTTTCCATGACGCTTCAATACACAAACACAATCCATTGAAAAATATGGCGATGATGGTAGCAGTTTAACAACTCTTTGCTAACGCCCCAGACGCCTTATTTAACAGATAAACGACTTATATTGCCGGATGCGGCCTTATTTATTTATAACTAATTGATTATTATGGTATTTTCAATAATTGAGGTTGGGGTTGTTGTGGGCGGCGTGGAATGCCTGTCATCTATCAGTATTTCTACCTACTTCTCCCCGCACGGGGGAGCGTATTAATCTGTGCTCCCGGTTTCCGGCGCTCCGGGCGCCTCCACTTCCAACGGAGCAAAGCGTGATCAAGGTCCTGGTGGTCGATGACCACGATCTGGTACGCATGGGCATCACCCGTATGCTGGCTGATATCAGTGGCATCAAGGTCGTGGGTGAGGCGGCCACTGGCGAGGAGGCATTGCGGCAGGCGCGCGAGCTCAATCCTCAGGTTGTGCTAATGGATGTGAAGATGCCGGGCATCGGCGGGCTTGAAGCGACGCGCAAGCTGTTGCGCCAAGACCCGGATATCCGTGTGGTAGCGGTTACAGTCTGTGATGAAGAGCCCTTTCCGTCCCGACTGCTCAAGGCTGGTGCGGCAGGTTATCTGACCAAGGGGGCGGCGCTGGAGGAGATGGTCAAGGCCATACGTGCTGTTGCCAGTGGCCAGCGCTATATCAGCCCTGAAATTGCCCAGCAGCTGGCGCTCAAGAATCTTGAGGAAGAAAAGGCCTCGCCCTTTGAAGTGCTCTCTGATCGCGAAATGCAGATCACCATGATGATTGTGAACTGCCAGAAGGTGCAGGAGATTTCTGATCGTCTGTTCTTGAGTCCGAAAACCGTCAACAGCTATCGTTATCGTATATTCGAGAAGCTCAGCATCGACAGTGATGTGGAGCTGACACTGCTGGCTGTCCGCCACGGCTTGCTGAGTGCCGATCTCGCCTGACCAGCCTATCGTCTCGGGTTTTTCCCATGTCTGTTGTACCTGTAGCCGTGGCCGAGCATATTGCGGCCATCCTTCAGACCTTGCCACTTTTGCCCGGCATTTACCGCATGCTGGGTCGTGATGGTGAGGTGCTTTATGTGGGCAAAGCCCGCAGTCTGAAAAATCGTGTCAGTTCCTATTTCCAGAAAAGTGTCAGCAGTCCCAAAACACGGGCACTGGTGGAGCGGATTGTTCATCTTGAGGTCACCATCACGTCTTCGGAGACTGAGGCGCTGTTGCTGGAGCAGACGCTGATCAAGGAGTTGAAGCCGCCCTATAACATCCTGCTCCGTGATGACAAATCCTATCCTTATCTTTTTGTTTCCGACAACGATGAGTATCCGCGCCTGGCTTTTCATCGTGGTAACAAGAAAGAAAAAGGGCGTTATTTCGGTCCCTATCCCAGCTCCCAGGCCGTGCGCGAAAGCTTGCAGCTCATGCAGAAGCTCTTTCAGGTGCGTCAGTGTGAAGACAGCTTTTTTCGCAATCGCGAACGTCCCTGTCTGCAATATCAGATCAAGCGTTGTCGGGCGCCTTGTGTGGGACTGGTCAGTCCGGAAGATTATGCCCGTGATGTCAGGCATACCGTTCTGTTTCTGGATGGTCGTAATGAAGAGGTTATGGATGATCTGATTGCGCGCATGAATGTGGCGGCTGAGCAGCTGGATTTTGAGGCGGCTGCGGTTTATCGCGATCAGCTGTCGGCCTTGCGACGTGTGCAGGAGCAGCAGTTTGTCACGCGCGATGCGGGGCAGGCGGATGTGATTGCCGTGGCCGCGCAGCCGGGGGGTGTTTGCGTGCAGATCATGTTTGTGCGCGAGGGGCGCGTGTTGGGCGGCAAGGCCTTTCATCCCGACATGTTCGGAGAAACATCGTCGGCCGACATTCTTGCCGAGTTTCTGCCCTCGTTTTATCTGCAGCAAGAGCGTGCTCTCGATCTCCCGGATGAAATCATTCTGGAGCAGGAGCTGCCGGATGCCGAGGTCTTGCGCGATGCCATGCTTACCCTGCATGGCCGGGAGGTACAGATCCGTCACCGTGTGCGTGAAACGCGCCAGGCCTGGCTGCAGTTGGCCAGGATGAATGCCGAGCAGGGCCTGAGCGCAGCTCTTGCCAATCGCAACAATCTTGCGGCGCGTTTTGCCGTCTTGCAGCAGGCGCTGGGGCGTGATCAGCCCGTCACCCGTATGGAGTGTTTCGATATCAGTCACTCCATGGGAGAGGCGACTGTGGCCTCTTGTGTCGTATTCGACGAAAACGGCCCGCTCAAGCGCGACTACCGCCATTTCAATATCGAAGGCATTACCCCTGGTGACGACTATGCCGCGATGCATCAAGCCCTGAGCCGGCGCTACCAGCGCATCAAAGGGGGGGAGGGGCGTCTGCCGGATATCCTTTTCATCGACGGTGGCAAGGGGCAGTTGGCGCAAGCGGCAGCCGTGTTGACCGAGCTTGCGGTAGATACGGTGATGCTGGTCGGCATTGCCAAGGGCGAAGGGCGCAAGCCTGGGCTGGAAACCCTGCACTTCATCGATGGTGCAGATTTGCAGCTATCAGCAGATTCGCCGGCCCTGCACCTCATTCAACATATCCGTGATGAAGCGCACCGCTTTGCCATTACCGGTCACCGCGCGCGCCGAGGCAAGAAGCGCAATCGCTCTTCGCTGGAGGATATTCCGGGAGTAGGGCCCAAACGGCGGCGTGATCTCATCCAGCATTTTGGCGGTTTGCAAGAGGTGGTGCGAGCCAGCGTGAAGGACCTCGCGACGGCGCCGGGGATTAGTTTAAGATTGGCCGAAGCCATCTATGACGCCTTGCACAGTCACTGACTGGGCATGGCCTTGCGACCGCAGCCTTCACAGGCTTGTGCCGCGGAGAATGTATTGAGCGCCTCACCGATTCTGAACATCCCCAATGCGCTCACCCTGTTGCGTATCATCCTCATCCCCGTCCTGGTGGGTCTGGCCTATATTCCTTTCGCCAGTGGACAGATAGCGCCGTGGCTGCCCTTCGAGTGGCGCTATTTCATTGCCGCCCTGGTTTTTCTGGTGGCAGCCCTTACCGACTGGTTTGACGGTTATCTGGCGCGCACACTGAACCAGAGCTCGGCCTTTGGCCGTTTTCTGGATCCGGTGGCTGACAAGCTCATGGTGGCGGCGGCACTCATCATTCTGGTGCAGTGGCACTCCAGCAATATTCTGGTGGTGATGTCGGCCATCATCATCGTCTGCCGTGAAATCACTATTTCTGCCTTGCGTGAGTGGATGGCCGAGCTGGGCAAGCGTGCCAGTGTTGCCGTGTCCTATATCGGCAAGCTCAAAACGGCCTTGCAGATGACGTCCATCAATGTCTTGCTGCTGCATCATCCCGTGCTGGATCAGCTGGGGATGCTGCTGCTCATCCTGGCGGCGGGTCTCACACTCTGGTCCATGCTGGTGTATTTGCGGGCGGCCTGGCCTTATCTCAGCCAGCCCTGATTTTTCAGGCGTATGCGTTGACAGGTAAGGGCTCATCAGTACAATGCGCGCTCCACGCTGCAGGCAGATTTGCAGCAGGTACCCAGCGGGAATAGCTCAGTTGGTAGAGCACGACCTTGCCAAGGTCGGGGTCGCGAGTTCGAGTCTCGTTTCCCGCTCCAGATTTGTGTCAAAAAAGCCGGCTATGCCGGCTTTTTTGTTTGTGCGGATTTTGTGCCGGCCGGTGCTGCTCCCTGTTCAAGGGGGGCATCGGCCATTACCATTGCCAGTCTTCTCGAAGCCAGTCTTTTCGAACATGTGGAGAACAGCATGATTAGCGGCAGCATCGTTGCCCTGGTAACCCCCATGCAGCGCAATGGCGCGGTGGACTGGGAGGCCTTGCAACGGCTGGTGGAGTGGCATGTGGCCGAAGGCACCAATGCCATCGTGGCTGTAGGCACCACGGGTGAGTCAGCCACGCTGGATGTGGACGAGCATCTGGCCGTCATCAAGGCTGTCATCAAAACGGTTGCCGGCCGTATACCCGTGATTGCCGGCACGGGTGCCAACTCCACCCGTGAGGCCATAGCGCTGACGCGCTCTGCGGCCGAAGTGGGTGCTGATGCAGTGCTGCTGGTCACGCCGTACTACAACAAGCCCACTCAGGAAGGCCTCTACCAGCACCACAAGGCGCTGTCCGAGGCGGTCGCCATTCCCCAGATTCTCTACAATGTGCCCGGTCGCACCGGTGTGGACATGCAGAATGCCACGGTGGCCCGGCTTGCCGGCTTGCCCCATATCGTTGGCATCAAGGATGCCACTGGCAATCTTGAGCGCGGTCGTGAGCTGATCGGCCTGGTGGGCGACAAGATGGCGGTCTACTCGGGTGATGATGCCACTGCTCATGAGCTCATCCTGCTTGGCGCCAAGGGTAATATCTCGGTGACCGCCAATGTGGCGCCCGCCGCCATGGCCAAAGTGTGCGCCGCGGCGCTCAAGGGTGATGCCGAAACTGCACGCGCGCTGAGCGTGCCGCTGATGGCCTTGCATCGTGATCTTTTCATCGAGTCCAATCCCATTCCGGTGAAGTGGGCCCTGCAAGAGATGGGGCGTATGGAAGGTGGTATCCGTCTGCCGCTGACCGAGCTGGCAGAGACTTGCCGCGAGCCTGTTCGTGCGGCGTTGCGCCAGGCCGGAGTGCTCTGATGCGGAAGCTCCCGCATCTCGTGGTCTGTCTGGGCGTGGTGCTTGCCACTTCAGCGTGCAGCACCTATTTCCGTGATCGCGCCAGCGACTATCGCTCGGCCAAGGAAGCGGCTCCTCTGCAGTTGCCGGCGGGTCAGGAAACACGTGCCATCAAGCCGCTATATCCCGTTCCTCCCGGGCCTGAGGTCAGTGTCGATCCGTCCAAAAAATTTGAGGCGCCCAAGCCCAAGCCGCTGGCGGTTTTGCCGGAGGCGGCGCCGGTGCCGAATGCCGCGCCCACAGTGGTGCAGCAACCTGTTCTGACCCAGGATGGCAACGGCTACCCGGTAGTCAGCATTGAAGGCGACTTCAATCCCATCTGGGATCGTCTCGATGAGTCACTGCGGGCGGGCAATACAAAAGTGGATGACCGTGATCAGCGTGTGGGTCTTTATTACCTGACGCTGCCCGATGCTGATGGCAAGAAGACGCCGTATCAGTTGCGCGTAACGCGAGGGCAGAGTGCCTATACCCTGACGCTGCAGAAAGATGATGACACCCTGGCGCCCCAGTCCACGACGAAGACCTTGTTCGAGTCCATCGTCAATAACTGGCCCAAAGATTCCGGAGACATGAATGGAAAAGCGCGACCTGCTGTATACCGGTAAGGCCAAGTCGGTTTACACCACGGACGATGCCGATCGTGTGGTGATCCTGTACCGCAACGACACCTCGGCTTTTGATGGCAAGCGCATTGAGCAGCTTGATCGCAAGGGCATGGTGAACAACAAGTTCAATGCCTTCATCATGGACAAGCTGGCTGCAGCCGGCATTCCCGTGCATCACGAAAAGCTGCTCTCCGATACAGAGTCGCTGGTGAAAAAACTCACCATGATCCCGGTGGAGTGTGTGGTGCGTAATTTCGCCGCCGGCTCTTTGGTGCGCCGTCTGGGTGTTGAAGAAGGGCGTGAGCTCGATCCGCCTACCTTCGAGCTCTTCCTCAAGAACGATGCACTCGGCGATCCCATGGTCAACGAGTATCACGTGCGTTCCTTTGGCTGGGCGACTGATGCGCAGCTGCTGCGTATGAAAGAGCTCTCGTTCAAGGTGAATGACGTACTCAAGCAACTCTTCGATGCCGGGAATATGCTGCTTGTGGATTTCAAGCTTGAGTTCGGCGAATTCCATGGCGAGATCGTGCTGGGTGACGAGTTCTCGCCTGATGGCTGCCGTCTCTGGGACAAGGACACGCGCAAAAAGCTCGACAAGGATCGTTTTCGTCAGGGGCTTGGTGGTGTGATCGAGGCCTATGAGGAAGTCGGCCATCGTATCGGTGTGAAGTTCGACTGAGGTCGGGGTGGCGGAATTGTCCCGCCGATTAGCGGCATGCCACACTCGGCAACGGTTTGGCGCAGACTTGCGCCACCGTTTTCTCCCTGGAGTTCCGATAATGAACAAGAATATTCTGCGCCTTGTTGCTGTGGCCGCGTTGGCCGCTTCTCTCAGTGGCTGTTTCCTGACCAAGATCGTAACGGTGCCTATGCGTGTGGTTGGCGCTGTCGTATCGATTGTTCCGGTGGCTGGCAATATGGGTAACGATGCCATACAGGCCGCCGCCAATACCGTGGATGATATTCCTCTCTGAGGCCTTGCCGTGGCAGAGGCGAGCCGGTATCTTTGCGGCCCGCTCGGAGAGGTGGCAGAGCGGTTGAATGTACCTGACTCGAAATCAGGCGTAGGCGCAAGTCTACCGAGGGTTCGAATCCCTCCCTCTCCGCCAGACAAATAAAAAGGCCCGCAACTGCGGGCTTTTTTATTTGTCTGGCGGAGAGCTGGTCGGACGAGAGCACGAACGGGTTCGACAAAGGGGCGTAGCCCCTTTGAACGCCGGCTTTGCCGGCGGCCCCGAAGGGGTGAGGCAGCAGCGCTGCCGAATAATCCCGACCGACAGTCTTGCGCTGAACCAGACCCGCCCTGTGCGGGCTTTTTTATTTGTCTGGCGGAGAGCTGGTCGGACGAGAGCACGAACGGGTTCGACAAAGGAGCGTAGCCCCTTTGAACGCCGGCTTTGCCGGCGGCCCCGAAGGGGTGAGGCAATCCTGACCTGAATCCTCCCGCCGTCCGCGCCGCATGCGTATAATCCCGCCTCATTTCCCGTAGCCCGGATTGCTTCATGACTACCGTCCGTACCCGTATTGCTCCTTCGCCCACCGGCGACCCCCATGTCGGCACTGCCTTCATTGCGCTCTTCAATGTCTGTTTTGCCCGCCAGCACCAGGGCAAGTTCATCCTGCGCATAGAAGACACCGACCAGGTGCGCTCTACCCGTGAGTCGGAGGAGCAGATCTTGCAGGCGCTCAAATGGGTGGGACTGGAGTGGGATGAGGGTCCGGATGTCGGCGGCCCGCATGCGCCGTATCGCCAGAGCGAGCGCAGTGCGATTTATCACCAGCATGCACAGCAGTTGGTGCAAGACGGCCATGCCTTTCATTGCTTCTGTTCTGCCGAACGCCTGGATGCCCTGCGCGCTGAACAGATGGCGGCCAAGCAGAACCCGGGTTATGACGGCCACTGCATCAATCTCGATAAGGCAGAAGTGGAAAAGCGTCTGGCAGCCGGCGAGCCTGCCGTCATCCGTATGAAGGTGCCGCGCGAAGGCATCTGCGTGATTCCGGACATGTTGCGTGGCGAGATCGAGATTCCCTGGTCCGAAGTGGACATGCAGGTGCTGATGAAGGCCGATGGCCTGCCCACCTATCACTTGGCCAATGTGGTAGACGATCACCTCATGGAAATCACGCATGTGATTCGCGGCGAAGAGTGGATCAGTTCCACGCCCAAGCATGTGCTGCTCTACAAGCTCTTCGGCTGGCAGCAACCGGCTTTCTGCCATATGCCGCTGCTGCGCAATCCGGATAAGTCCAAGCTCAGCAAGCGCAAGAATCCCACCAGCATCAATTATTACGAGCGCATGGGTTTTCTGCCGGAGGCCCTGCTCAATTATCTCGGTCGCATGGGCTGGTCCATGCCGGATGAGCGCGAAAAATTCACGCTGGATGAAATGGTGGAAAATTTCGACATCCAGCGCGTGTCTTTGGGTGGGCCGATTTTTGATGTGGAAAAGCTGTCCTGGTTGAATAGTGTCTGGCTGCGTGAACTGTCTGTGCCGCAGCTGATGCAGGCGTTCCAGAAGTGGGCCGTGAATCCGGAATACCTTTCCCGCGTGGTGGCGCAGATACAACCACGCATACATACGCTTTCCGATGCAGCGGGCTGGGCTTCCTTCTTTTTCTCCGGTGCTGTGAATGTCACGGCGGAAAGCTTTGTGCATAAAAAGCTGACGGCGGATGAGGTGCGGAAAATCCTGCAGGTTTCGCTTTGGGAACTGGAAGCGTTGCGGCAGTGGAATCACGATGCCATCAGCGCTTTGCTGTCGAAAACCAGCGAGACAATGGGCTTCAAGCTGCGCGACTTCATGTTTCCTTTCTTCGTGGCGATTGCGGGCTCTGCGTCCAGCACACCCGTCATGGAATCCATGAATATCCTGGGGGCTGACCTCACGCGTCATCGTCTTCGCAACGCGATTGCAGTGCTGGGTGGTGTCTCCAAGAGCGAGGCCCGTGACTGGGAAAAAGAATGGAAACAAAAGCTCGCCGAAAGCGTTGACACCCCCCAAGGTGCTGCATAGAATGCGCGCCTCAACTGCAGGGCGACATGCACTGCGTTGAACCAGACCTGGGGCTATAGCTCAGCTGGGAGAGCGCTACAATGGCATTGTAGAGGTCAGCGGTTCGATCCCGCTTAGCTCCACCAGGTTCTGGCCCCATCGTCTAACGGTTAGGACATCGCCCTTTCACGGCGGTAACCGGGGTTCAAATCCCCGTGGGGTCACCATATAAAGCAAAAGGCCGGTTACGAAAGTGACCGGCCTTTTGCTTTATGGGGCAGCCCTTACCATTTCCCGGGAAGGGCTTTGGCGGCAATTTTTTTACCTGGGCCAGTGTCCCTCCTGCAAAAGGCCGGGCTCCTTCAGCAGTCCCAGCAGTTTTTCCCGCAACCAGCGATTCGCCGGGTCATTATCACGACTCTCATGCCAGTAGAGATAGACATCCAGTGCCGGCATGCTGACCGGCACTTCCAGCAACTGGGTGCCTAGCCCGGTATTGGCCAGTGTGGCGTACTGCGCCGGCATGGTGAGCAGGTGATCGCTGGCGGCTACCACGCGACAGGCAGCAAAGTAGTGCTGGCAGCGCAGTACGATACGGCGCTCGTGGCCGAGTCGGGCCAGCTCCTGATCTTCAAAGCCCGGGCCGCGCCGGCGTGAGGACACCAGGATATGGCTGGCGGCCAGATAGTCCTCCAGACTGATGCGGCCTCGCCTGATGGCGGGATGCTTCTGTCGGGCCACCACCACGAAACGGTCATGGGAAACCGGCTCGCGGCGTATGTCGGCCGACAAGGGCAGGAAGACATCAATGGCCACATCCAGTCCGCCATCCACGAGATCGGTTTCCAGCTCGCGGCGCTCGGCCCGGACACTGGCCAGCCTCAGCTCGGGAGCGGAAATCGCCAGCTCTGCCAGCAGTCGCGGCAGTGTGGTGGCTTCGAAAACATCACGCAGCCCCAGACGGAACTCCTGACGTGAGCTGGCCGCATCAAAGCGTGCGCCTTCCTGTATGCCCTCGGTGATCAGGCCCAGGGCTTCATGTAGCGGTCCCATGAGGCGTAGCGTGCGTGCCGTTGGCACCATGCGGTTGCCCTGACGCAGGAACAGGGGATCATCCAGGGTCTCGCGCAGACGCGCGAGGGCATGGCTGAGGGCGGGCTGGCTGAGATGCAGACGCCGTGCGGCCCGGGTGAGATTGCCCTCGGCGTGTATGGCATCCAGCACCACGAGCAGGTTCAGGTCCAGCTTGCGGATATCCATGATGAGAATAGATCTCTATGAAAACTATCGATTAGACGAATCATAGGGGCAGGGTTAGGCTCTCAGCCAGTTAAAAAAACCAGGAGCCCTGCCATGGATTTTTCCTATTCTCCCCGGTGTCAGGACTATCTGGCCCGCCTGCGTACTTTCATGCGCGAAGAGGTGGCGCCGCGCGAAGCGGCTTATCACGAAGCCATCAAGGACCAGCCCTGGCAGCAGCCGGCGGTGCTCGAGATTCTCAAGGCCAAGGCTCGCGAAGCCGGCCTCTGGAATCTCTTCCTGCCGGATACGGAATGGGCGCCCGGGCTTTCCAATCTGGATTACGCACCGCTGGCTGAAGAAATGGGGTGTAATCCCTTTACTGCAGAAATCTTCAATTGCAATGCGCCGGACACCGGCAATATGGAAGTGCTGGCCAAGTACGGCAGCCCTGAGCAGCAGGAGCAATGGCTGAAGCCTTTGTTGCGCGGTGAAATCCGTTCGGCTTTTTGCATGACAGAGCCGGCTGTGGCTTCCTCGGATGCCACCAATATGGCAGCGACGGCCGTTGTGCAGGGCGATGAAATCGTGCTCAACGGTCGCAAGTGGTGGAGTTCCGGCATAGGCCATCCGCACTGCAAATTCGTCATCTTCATGGGCCTGACTAATACCGATGCCGATGCCCCCAAGCACCAGCGGCACTCCATGGTGCTGGTGCCGCTGGATACGCCGGGCATCAGGATTGAGCGCATGCTGCCGGTTTACGGCAAGCTCGACGAGCCATTTGGTCACGGCGAAGTCACTTTTAGCGATGTGCGGGTACCGGTGGCGAATTTCATCGCCGGCCCCGGCCGCGGCTTTGAAGTGGCGCAGGGGCGTCTTGGTCCGGGCCGCATCCATCACTGCATGCGCGCCATAGGCGCTGCCGAAAAAGCACTGGAGCTGCTCTGCCAGCGTGCGCTCACCCGTGTGGCTTTCGGCAAACCGCTGGCCCTGTTGGGCGGTAATGGTGATGTGATTGCCAATGCCCGCATGTCCATTGAGCAGGCTCGTCTGCTCACGCTCAAGGCCGCATGGATGATGGATGAGGTCGGCAACAAGGCCGCCATGAGCGAGATTTCCCAGATCAAGGTGGTGGCGCCGAATATGGCACTGGACATTATTGATGCCGCCATACAGATTCACGGAGCTGCCGGCGTTTCTGACGACCTGCCGCTGACAGGCCTGTTTTCCTACTGTCGTGCTCTGCGCCTGGCCGATGGCCCGGATGAAGTGCACCGTCGCCTGATCGCCAAGATAGAAATGGGCAAGTACATGCAGCACGCTCGCCAATAACACAGGGAAGAGAAACCATCCATGAGTCTGATTGATGAAGCCCTCGCCGTACGCAGTGGTGAAGAACTGGATGCGGCCGCAGTGGATGCCTATCTCAAACAGCACATACCCGATCTGCAAGGTACGCCGGAGATACAGCAGTTTCCCGGTGGCGCCTCCAATCTCACTTACCTGCTGAAGTACGAAAACCGGGATCTCATCCTGCGCCGTCCGCCTTTTGGGAAAAAGGCCATAAGTGCGCATGACATGGTGCGCGAAGCCCGCATCATGCAGAAGCTGAAACCGGTGTATTCCGTGGTACCCGCCGTGCTGGCGATTTGTGAAGACGAAGCGGTGATGGGCTGCGATTTTTATGTGATGGAGCGGATTGTCGGCGTGATCCCGCGCCAGAACTTTCCGCCGGAGCTCATGCTCTCGCCGCAGCAGACCCGTTCTCTGTGCGAAAGCTTTCTTGACAAGCTGGTCGAGCTGCACAAGGTGGATATCAAGGCGGCCGGCCTCGACAGCCTCGGCAAGGGCGAGGGTTATATCGCCCGCCAGATCAGTGGCTGGAGTGAGCGTCTGCGCAATGCACTGACGCCAGACGTAAAGGATTTTGCCGAGGTCATTGCCTGGCTAGAAGCCAAAAAGCCGGCGACAGAAATTGCCATCACCCTGATCCACAATGATTATCGTCTCGACAATGTGGTGCTGGATGCGCGCAATCCGGAGCATGTGATCGGCGTGCTTGACTGGGAAATGGCCACGCTCGGTGATCCGCTCATGGAGCTGGGCTGTGTGCTCACCTACTGGATACAGCCGGATGATGATCCTGTGCTGCAGTCCATGCGCCGCCAGCCTACCAATGCTGCCGGCATGATGACGCGGGATGACGTGGTGTCCTACTACCTGAAGAAAACCGGCTACCGCATCGAGAGCATCGATTTCTATTACATCTACGGCATTTTCCGCCTCGCGGTCATTGCCCAGCAGATCTGGTACCGCTACTACCACAAGCAGACCACCAATCCCGCATTTTCGCAGTTCGGCTTCATGGTGAATTACCTGGAGCAGCGCTGCCTGACTCTTATCAAGGCTTCAAAAATCTGATGGCAACGCTTTATCTCGTACGACACGGCCAGGCTTCTTTTGGAGCCGATAATTACGATGCGCTTTCTGAGCTGGGCATGCGTCAGTGCCAGCTTCTCGGTGAATGGTGGAAAGAGCGTGGCATGGAGCCAGGTCGCGTGATCTGCGGTCCCATGCGCCGCCACCGCGAAAGTCTTGAGTCTTTTTGTCAGGGCTTTGGGCGCGATTTTGAGTACGAAATCCTGCCCGGTATTGCCGAGTTCGATCACGAAAACGTGCTGGAGGTGTACTGGCCGCTATTCGGTGACAAGGCAGCCCTAGCGAAATTTCTTGCGGAAACGCCACGTCCACGCCAGGCTTTTCACAAAATATTCATAGAGGCAGTGGCGCGCTGGCATGAAGGCAAGCATGACAGTGAATATAACGAATCCTGGGCGGCTTTCCGGCAACGCGTGCGCGACTCATTTTCCGCGCTGCGTGAGCCTGGTGGCGATGCCATCGTATTCACTTCAGGCGGTGTGGTCAGTGTCATGGTGCAGGCCATCCTGGATTTTTCCGATGCCAACAGCTTTGCGATCAATGCCATCACCATTAACAGCAGCGTGACACGGGTGCTCTATCGTCCAGGCGAGGCTTCGCTGCAATCCTTCAATGGCACCGCGCACCTGGATGTGCATAACGATGCCGCCCTGATCACCTACCGTTAGGGGAATCTGCAACACGGTCTGCGTTGCCATTACACGGCGTTCGCTCCACAAGGGCTACCAGGAAAGAAGCCAAGAGTGCTCATTTGCCACGAGTAAAGTCTGGCTCTTTGCCTGGTTTACTCGCCCTTCGGGCCAGCCTGGCGGCTCTTGTTTCCTTTGGTTATCGCCTTGCGCTGGTTGGCTTGCATGCGTTTTTCAGGTCCTCTTTCAAGTAAACAGGAGAAAGCAACAATGACTGAACTCTTCAATCTCAAAGGCAAGATTGCGCTTGTCAGTGGTGCCAGTCGCGGTATTGGCGAAGGCATTTCGCGTCTGCTGGCCGGGCAGGGCGCGCATGTCATTCTGGTGAGTCGCAAGGCTGAGGCCTGCGAAGCTGTGGCAGCCTCCATACGCGAAGCAGGCGGCAGCGCCGAAGCCATGGCTTGTCATATCGGTGAGATGGACCAGATTGATGCCTTGTTTGCAGCGCTGCAGCAGAAGCATGGCCGTCTCGATATCCTGGTGAATAACGCCGCCACCAATCCCTATTTCGGCCCCATACAGGACACTGATCTTGGTGCTTACAGCAAGACCGTGGATGTGAATATCCGCGGTTATTTCTTCATGTCGGCAAAAGCCGTAAAGCTGATGGAGAAAGGCGGTGGTGGCGCCATCGTCAATGTGGCTTCCGTCAACGGTAAATTGCCGGGCTGGGGGCAGGGCATCTATTCCATCACCAAGGCTGCCGTGATTTCCATGACGCAGTCTTTTGCCAAGGAAGTCGCGCCTCTGGGGATTCGTGTGAATGCCTTGCTGCCTGGGCCCACTGACACCAAGCTGGCTTCTGCACTCATGAAGAATGACGGCATCCTGAAAGAACTGCTCAAACATGTGCCCATGGGCCGTGTGGCGCAGCCTGATGAAATGGCGGGTGCCGTGCTTTATCTGGTCTCGCCGGCTTCCAGTTACACCACCGGTATCTGCCTCACGGTGGATGGTGGTTATCTGTTGGGTTGAGATAAGGTGATGCCGCAATGAATGACGAGCCAGAAAATCAGATGAATAAAAGGAAAGTGAAATGACAGTTGCCGCCAATATTCTTGTCGCACTCGTGGCTCTGCTGCATCTGTATTTCCTGATTCTGGAAATGTTTCTCTGGACCAAGCCGCTGGGCCGCAAGACTTTCGGTTTGCAAGAAGCATATGCCCATGAAACCCGTGCACTGGCCGCTAATCAGGGGCTTTACAACGGTTTTCTGGTAGCCGGTCTGGTCTGGGGTTTGCTGCTCGGTCCGGAAGGCTTTCCACAGAAAGTCTTTTTCCTCTCCTGCGTGATTGTTGCCGGGGTATTCGGCGGCGCCACCGTGAACAAGCGCATCGTGCTGGTACAGGCGCTGCCCGCCGTGATTGCACTGGCGCTGGTCTATGCAGCCCATTGATGCGCTTTCTGTCCTGAAAGCCGATGTTGCTTATTAAAAAACAGGTGGCAGTCATGAAAAAAGGCATGATGATTTTCTTTGCGCTGCTTCTGCTTTTTGTTCTGATCCTGTTTTTATGGCCTTCCACGCTGAATGCGGTTTCCTGGCAGCCGGCAGCAGCGCCCGCCATGACCGGGGTACTGACGCCTGACGACTCCTTGCAAAAAGCGCAATTACTGGCTCGCGGAGAAGTCCATGGGCCGGAGGATATAGCGCTGGATGCACAGGGCCGGATTCATGCCGGTCTGGAAGACGGCCGCATCATCCGCCTTGCAAAAGGCAAGGTAGAGACACTGGTCAATACCGGAGGTCGTCCTCTGGGCCTGGCCTTTGATGCCGCCGGCAACCTCGTCATCTGTGATTCCAGCAAAGGCCTGTTGCGACTTTCTCCAGTCGGCAAGTTGGAAACCTTGCTGACGGCCGTCAATGGCGTGCCGCTCAGTTTCACCGATGAGCTGGTTATTGCCCGCGACGGAAAAATTTATTTCACCGATGCCAGCAGCAAATACCGACAGCCGGATTATGTGGTCGATTTTCTTGAAGGCCGTCCTTACGGCCGCCTTTATGTCTACGACCCCGCCACGGGCAAGGCAGCGCTCTTGCTCAAGGATCTGTATTTCGCCAATGGCGTAGCGCTGTCCATGAATGAGGATGCGTTGTTTGTCGCAGAAACCTATCGCTACCGTTTGCGCAAACTCTGGTTGACCGGTCCGAAGGCCGGTCAGAATGAAGTCGTTGCCGATAATCTTCCCGGCATGCCGGACAATATCAGCAGTGATGGCCGTGGCACCTTATGGATAGCTCTGCCTACGCCGCGCAAAGCCATTGCGGATATTTCCGCGCGTCATGGCTGGATGCGTAATCTCATTTATCGCTTGCCGCGTGCCCTCTGGCCAAAGCCCGAGCGCTATGGTCTGGTCGTTGCCGTGAACGAGAACGGAAAACTGCTGCGCAGCCTGCACGATGCCTCCGGTGAAAACCTCAATATGATCACTTCGGCCGTCCCGTATGAGGGGAGGCTTTATTTTGGCTCACTGAGCAACGATCGCATCGGGCGTCTTTAGTACAGGCCTTGCCAGCCTACGGCTTTCATTAAAAGGACTTGTCATGGATTCCCTCATTCTTTCCCGCCGTGATCTGGATTTTCTGCTGTATGAGTGGTTGCAGGCGGAAAAACTGCCTGCTTTTCCCCGCTATGCTGACCATAGCCGCGAAACTTTTGATGCCGTGATCAGTCTTTGTCAGAAGCTGGCCACGGAAAAATTCGCACCGCATAACAAGAAGGCTGACCAGAACGAGCCGACCTTTGATGGTGAGAAAGTCACCATGATTCCGGAGGTGAAGGAGGCCATTGCTGCGCTTACCGATGCCGGCATGTTGCTGGCCTCACAGGATTACGCGCTGGGCGGCATGCAGCTGCCGGTGCTGATAGAAAAAGCGGCCTGGGCCTGGCTGATCGGCGCCAATGTCGGTACTTGTGCCTATCCCTTTCTTGCGATCGGCAATGCCAGCACCATCATGAAACATGGCAGTCCAGCGCAGATAGAGGCGTTTGCCAGGCCGGAACTGAGTGGGCGCTTTCTTGGCACCATGTGTCTTTCCGAGCCTCAGGCAGGGTCTTCTCTATCCGACATCGTCACGCGTGCTGAATACGAAACCGAATCCTGGCTGGGCCCGCAATACCGCATCAGCGGCAACAAGATGTGGATTTCCGGCGGCGATCACGAACTGTCGGAAAACATCGTGCATCTGGTGCTGGCCAAGATTCCGGATGCCGAAGGCAAGCTCCCAGCCGGTGTGAAAGGCATTTCGCTTTTCATCGTGCCCAAATTCATCGTGAATCAGGACGGCAGTCCGGGCGAGCGTAATGACGTGCTCTTGGCCGGCATCAATCACAAGATGGGTTATCGCGGCACGATCAATACGCTGATGAATTTTGGCGAAGGCAGTAAATACAGGCCGGCGGGTCGCGCCGGTGCCGTGGGATACCTTGTGGGTGAGGCCGGACAGGGGCTGGCCTGCATGTTCCATCTCATGAATGAAGCGCGTATCGGTGTGGGCATGGGGGCTGCCATGCTGGGCTATACCGGCTACCTGCACTCACTGGATTACGCACGCAACCGCCCCCAGGGCCGTCCGCTGACTGTTGCGGGCAAAGATGCGTCGAGTGCACAGGTTCCGATCATTCAGCATGCCGACGTACGTCGCATGCTGCTGGCGCAAAAATCCTATGCTGAGGGTGCGCTGGGTCTCGGGCTTTATTGCGCGCGTCTGCTGGATGAAGAGCGTAACGGTGATGCAGAGCAAACCAAACGTGCGCGCCTCTTGCTGGAAATTCTCATGCCGGTGACCAAGAGCTGGCCCTCTCAGTGGTGTCTGGAGGCCAATAGCCTGGCCATACAGGTGCACGGGGGTTATGGCTATACGCGTGATTACAATGTGGAACAGTTTTATCGCGACAATCGTCTCAATCCCATCCATGAAGGTACGCATGGCATACAGGCGCTGGACCTGCTGGGTCGCAAGGTAGTGATGCAGAACGGAGCAGCCTTGCAGACACTGGCCAGCGTCATGCAGGAGACGATGCGGCGTGCCGCTGCCATTTCTGCGCTCTCCGATTTTGTCGAGCCTTTGGCCAGCGTGATGCAGAAAGTGGGGGCGGTGACCGGCAAGTTGTGGAATGCCAATGACCCGCAGAAGGCGCTGGCTAATGCCAGCCTCTATCTGGAAGCCTTCGGCCACATGATTCTGGCTTGGATATGGCTAGAGCAGGCCATAGTAGCGTGCAAGGGCGAGGGCGATTTCTATCGCGGCAAGATTGCGGCCTGCCGTTATTTTTTCGAATTCGAATTGCCCAAGACAGCACCGCAGCTGGCCTTGTTGAGCTCGCTCAATACCCTGGTTCTGGATATGCAGGATGAATGGTTCTGATGACTTTTACTGTGTGGCAGGGGCTTTAGTCGCGATTGGATGTTCTATAAAGCATCGCGGCTAAAGCCCCTTCTGCAAAAGCTAAAGTCATCAAAAGTGCAGGTAGTCGACAAGGAGGCGGGTGCAGCCCAGCAGCAGGCCGATAAAGGCGCCAACCACCACACCGTTCACCCGTATCATGTGCAGGTCGCCGCCGACTTCGGTTTCTATCTTGGCGATCATTTCACGTGTGTCCCAATCGTGAATCTTTTCGCTGACATAGGCGATGATGGCATCGGCATAGTCGGTCGTGAAAGTCACCACGGCCTCTTCGATTTCCCGGTTCAACACCTGACGTACGCGCTCGTTATGCTGGAGCTGTTCACCCAGTCGCAGCAGCAGATCGCGCAGATTGGTGGCGAGGCCGGAGTCGGGCCGCTCCAGATCCTTTTTCACGGCTTCGCGCAGGATCACCACGGCACTGGTCATGAAGCTGACCATGGATTCGCTTTCTACCAGCGCGTTCTTGGTGGCATTCAGGCGCTTCGAGGCCGATGAGCTTTTCTTGCGCAGGTCTTTCATGAGCTGTGTGGCATGCGCTTCAAGGCTGAGGCGCCAGGGATGCTCGCGGTTTTCCAGCAGGTTGGCCACCTGGTCCATGAAGGTATTGATGGTGCGCTGCTGTACATCAATGCCTATCCAGCTGGCGCCGCGTGCCAGTCCGCCCACGCCCAGTTCCTCGAATACGGTGGCCGCCAGTTCGCGCGCCTTTTCCGGGTTGGCTTTTATCCATTTGTCGGCCGCATCCAGGCCGCGTTGCAGGGCTTCGTGATGGAAATCATTTTCCAGCACGGCACGCAGCATTTCGCTCGCCATATGGTGTATCGGCGTGCCCCTGGCCCAGGCCACGGCGTTTTGTTGCAGGAATTTTTCGATATCCTCGCTTTCGAATATCTGCAAAAGACGAGGTCCCACGCGCTGCACAAAATCCGTGACCACGGCCACATTGGCTTCCTGGGCCAGCCATTGCCCGATAAACAGGCTGGCATCGGTCTTGTGCAGGGATTTGCGCACGATGGGAGCTGCCAGGAAATTCTCCTGCACGAAGCGCCCCATGGATTCGGCAATGCGTGCCTTGTTGCGAGGAATGATTTCCGTGTGCTCCAGCAGCAAGCGTGGTACCGGGATTTTTCCGAAAGGATTGCGGAAAAGCACGGTCACCGCATACCAGTCCGCGAGTCCGCCCACCACGCCGGCTTCGGCCGCCAGCGCCAGTATGGCGATGAGTGAAGCCTGCTCGGGCAGCAGCTTTTCCAGCACCAGAAACACGATCCAGAGCAGGGCGGCGGTGATGAGGGCGATATTGGCAAGCCGACGGCTGTGATTGAGCGCCGGTATGGCAGCGGAAGGCAGTGACATGGAGAGCATCAGTCAGACAGGGAGAGCCCGCACGCTACCCAAGTCGGCCACGGGCTGCAATTCCGTGATGTCCGGCAGCGGTGTCTGCCAGGCCAATGCCCTGATCACAGCTTCTGTGGGTGAGGCCTTGGGCTCGGTGCCGGGGGCGCTTGCTTTCAGCGCGGCTGCAGCCACGCCGACATGCAAGCTGGCTCAGGATGTGAAATCTCCGTGCCGCCCCGAGCCTGTACTGAAGCGTTCTGCGCCCTGCAGGGTTTCGCCTGACTGCAGGCTGCGCATGCCATGGGCAAACTCGCTTTTCAAGGCAGTGCTTTCGTCCATATCCCATTGTTCATAGGCACTACGGCGGTCGCCACGCAGGCAGGTTTGCGGAAATGCGGCAATCTGCAGCGCCAGCTTTTCTGTCTCTGCCATGAGCTCGCCGGTTTTCACCACGCGATTGGCGAGCCCGATGTGCAGGGCTTCGTCGGCAGCGACCGGACGCCCGGTGAGAATCATGTCCAGGGCGCGACTCATGCCAATGGCGCGCGGCAGGCGCACCGTGCCGCCATCAATCAGGGGCACGCCGAAGCGGCGGCAGAACACGCCGAAGACCGCGCTGGCATCGGCCACCCGCAAATCACACCAGAGCGCCAGTTCCAGACCCCCGGCTACGCAATAACCGGAGATGGCGGCAAGCACCGGCTTGCTGAGCTGGAAGCGGGTCGGGCCCATGGGGCCGGCATCGAAGGCGCTGTCATCCGGCGGCGCCAGGCTGTTGCTGCGCACAGCATCGCCCGATGCTACTGCCTTGAGGTCGGCGCCGGCGCAGAAATGGTCGCCAGCGCCGGTGAGTATGGCTACGGAGAGCTCGGCATCACCTTCAAATTCCAGCAGGGCCATGGCCAGGGCGCGGGCAGTGGGGCCGTCGACGGCATTGCGGGCTTCCGGGCGGTTGAGGGTGAGGATGAGCAGGGGTGGGCGGCGCTCGGTCAGGACAAGGCGAGGTGCTTTGGTCATCAGGGTCTCCGTTCTGTTTCCTGTTTATTACGTCAGGCTGCTTGCGTGGCCATCCTATGTAACATTACGATTAGTGGCAATTGTTGTTAATTTGAGTAATAAGTGCGCATGGCCCCCAACCCTCGCCATCTCATCCTCAAGTTCTTGCTCGGCGCCGAGGCTCAGTCCATGTCGGCCCGAGAGGCCGTGTCCGCCTGCGCCCTCTTCGGCATACGGGAGAATAGCGTGCGTGTGGCGCTGGTCCGACTGGCCGCCGCCGGCATGATAGAGGCGGCCGGGCGCGGGGCGTATCGTCTGGGTCCCAATGCGGCCGGCTTGGCCGAGGATGTCAGTACCTGGCGCCTTGCCGAGACGCGTGTTGGCGCGTGGAGTGGTGCCTGGATCACGGTGTATTGCGGCGGGCTGGGACGCAGCAATCGCGCTGCCCTGAGTCGTCGTGACCGGGCTCTGGCCATGCTGGGCTTCCGCGAGCTGGACCATGAGTGCTTCATCCGCCCCGACAATCTGGTGGGTGGCGTAGCGGCTGTACGCGAACGTCTTTTCAAGCTGGGACTGGATGGCGACGCGGCCGTTTTTCTGGCGACGGAGTTTGATGCAGAGCGTGAATCACGCGCCCGCGCACTCTGGGACGGCAAGGCACTCACCCGCTCTTACCGCAAGACGCGCGAGCAGCTGGAAAGATGGTTGCAGCAGGCGGACGGCCTTGAGCCGGAAGTGGCCGCGCGCGAATCCTTTCTCATGGGCGGCAGCGCCATACGCCAGCTGGTCTTTGATCCCCTCTTGCCTGACCCCCTGGTGGACAGCGCCGAGCGCCGTGCCTTTGTCGAGACCGTGCTGCGCTATGACGCGGCCGGTCATCTCATCTGGCGCAAGCTGCACATCCTGACGGCACTGGGCGGCGATGCCGTCGCTTCACTTTCACACTGACTGCCTATCGAGATTCGCCATGACCATCATGACTCCCGACTCTGCCACTCCTCTTGAAATGCCGGCGGCTACACGCCGCAAGGTCACCGATCTCTTCACGCGTGAAGAAATAAGAATGCTCACCGAGCGCTCGGACCTGATGGGCTTTGCCGCCGTGGGCTTTACCTGGGGCGTGATCATCGCCACATTCGCTGTGCTGGCATGGGCCGCAACGCAGGCAGCGTATATTGCCGTGCCGGTTTTCATGCTGGGCTTCATCGTGATGGCGGGCCGACATCTGGGGCTGGCCATCCTGCATCACGAGGCGGCGCACAAGACACTGTTCAAAACGCCATGGCTGAATGATTTTTTCGGTGACTGGTTCTGTGCCCGGCCCATCTGGAACGATGTCAAGAAATACCGCGTGCATCACCTCATGCATCACAGCAAGACCGGCCAGCCGGAAGACACGGATCTTTCGCTGGTGGCACCGTTTCCGGTATCGCCCGCTTCGCTGGCTCGCAAGCTGGCGCGTGACCTGAGTGGCCTTACGGGTCTCAAATACCTTTACGGCCGCCTTCTCATGGACGCCGGGGTGCTCAAGTGGACCGTGGCCAATGATGTGGTGATCCTGCCGCAGGCCGGGCGGCGTTGGTGGCACTATCCCCTGTCCCTGCTGCGCAACAGCAGCGGCATGCTGTTTTGCAATGGCATCATTTTCGCGGCGCTCTGGGCCAGCGGTTTCCCCTGGCTTTATGCCGTATGGGTGCTGTCCTATATCACCCCCTTTCCCTTGTTCCTGCGCATACGCTCCATGGCCGAACATGCCTGTACCGAAAAAAGCACAGACATGTTCCTGAATACGCGCAGCACCCGTGCCGGGTTCATTGCCCGGGCCACAGTGGCGCCGATACGTGTGAACTACCATATCGAGCACCATGTCATGGCGTCGGTGCCGTATTTCCGCCTGCCGCTGATGCATCGCATGCTGCGTGAACGTGGCGCGGTGCCGGCAGCACCGGGTTATCTGGATGTCTTGCGTATTGTTTCGTCAAAACCTGCTGCTTGAAAAAAGAAGGAGAGGTGCAATGGCCCGCCCGAACAAGAAGAACGCGTCAAAAACGCCGCATGCCATCACGCCGAGGAAAGTGGCCTTTGATCTTTCGCAAACCCCCTTGCACTGGATTCCTGGGCAGCCGTTTGCCAGCCATATGTGGAATGCATTCCATCTCATGCTGCCGGCCGGAGAATTTGCCTTTTGCCGCGTTTTCAACCAGGCCCTGCCATATGTGAACGACGAAAAGCTGCGCGCCGATGTGCAGGCCTTCATCCGTCAGGAAGCCATGCATGCGCGCGCACACAGCAGCGCCGTTTCCGCTTATCTGCAACGGCATGGCATAGAAACCCGGGAATTCACCGATGCCATCGGTCGTGTCATCGAAGGCTTGGGCCGTGACACGCTATTCGGACGCAAGCTGCCGGAGCCTGTGCTCAGGCAATGGATCATTTTTCAGGTGGGCATTGTCGCGGCCATGGAGCATTTCACCTGTGTGGTTGGCAAGTACATGCTGGAAAACCGCGAATGGGAAAAAGCCGGTGCTGATGCCGTGATGACGGACCTGCTGCAGTGGCATGGTGCCGAGGAAGTGGAGCACCGCTGTGTTGCTTTTGATCTGTACCAGCATCTGGGGGGACGCTACCCGGCCCGCTACTACCTGATGCTGCTGTCCACGCCGCTGGTCCTGGGTCTGCAGGCGGCCGCCGCCACACACATCATGAAACAGGATGCCGCGCTTGCTGCAAAAAAACCGGCTATACGCCGTCCCTGGTTCTGGCTGGAGTGGCAGCGTCTGGCGCTGAAAAAGCAGTTGCCCTCGCTGCTGTGGATGCTGAAAGAAGAATTGCGCTATCTCATGCCCGGTTATCACCCGCTGGGGGAAGCAGACAGTGCTCCGGCGCTGGACTACTTGCAGCGCTCGCCAGGCGTGCTGGCTGCCGCTGCGGCCTGATGAGCAAAAAAAGGGGACAGATTTATTTATCCCGTCCTGCTTGCCAACGCGACCGATGCTTGCTTCCGCATGCGGCCCAACGAGCGCTGGGTTTGCTTTCGCTTGGCTGGTGATTCCTCATGCCGACCTGCGCAGAAAAGCCTGTCGCCCCGGCAGGCTTTAGGCCGTGGCCCAGTGACTTTGCTGTTGTTTTCGATATTTTTTAGTGCGTAGGGTGGAAAAAGGCGTCAGCCTTTGCCCTCGCGGCCAGTGCCGGATTGAAGCGATGGGAGGGTTTGAGGCCAAAACCGCGTGGGTAAACCCCTTAGGGCTTTACCCACCCTAAGGCTCCTGAGTTCTCTTCGATTGCAAGTCGGGCTTTACCGAAGGGTATGCTTTAGCGCAGCCCGGCACTTTTTTCCGCGCTCCAGGTTTTGCGCTTTGTCCCATGGGACTTCCTTTGGTCGTGGAAGCGGATTTCTCCGCGATGCTTTGCTTTGCTGGCGCTGGTCTATGGGCGGTGTTTGCGCGTGCTGCTCCGCCTGTATTCCGCTTGCCCGGGAGTGCGGGGATTGGGCCACTGTCGGGGATTCGGTGAGGTGCTCCGACCGGGTTGCTTCTGTTGTTAATTTTCTAAAGGGATTGCGGCTGCACCGGGCCTCACTTTCCTTTGCATTCGCCAAAGGAAAGTAAGCAAAGGAAAGGCGACTCCTGCGGAGCGCCCTTCATTTAACTTGAGCCGTTACCTTTTCTGGCATCAGCCGTGTGGTGCTCGCGCGTTCGCGACTCGCGATTGGCTTCGGATTTTCTTTGATTGGCGGTGGCGTAGGTGCAGCAGGCCTTCGCAAGCAATGCTTGCTGTGCGGGCTGTCGCCGACGGGTCTGTGATGCTCTCTTTCTGCTGTCGCCGTAATTCCCCAAAAGCACGCGTCGCTTCGCTCGCTGAAAGCCAAACCTAAAAGCAGAAAGGCGCTGGATCCCGGCCTTCGCCGGGACGACAAATCTCTTTTAAAGAAAACTGT